>Ga0307517_10000020_pt1 | contig 191728 bp, 167 predicted proteins | sample 23_EM_MG_FD_194515 | JGI IMG/M metagenome (GOLD analysis project Ga0307517, IMG submission 194515) | Populus trichocarpa ectomycorrhiza microbial communities from riparian zone in the Pacific Northwest, United States - 23_EM | ecosystem: Host-associated > Plants > Roots > Unclassified...
CCCCCCCCCCCCCCCCCCCCCCCCCCCCCCCCCCCCCCCCCCCCCCCCCCCCCCCCCCCCCCCCCCCCCCCCCCCCCCCCCCCCCCCCCCCCCCCCCCCCCCCCCCCCCCCCCCCCCCCCACCCCACTTCATCATACCTTGTCACTCGTCGGGTGATAAAGCAGAGGGCTTTATTTCTCATCTCCCTCGGATTTTAACAGGAATTGGTCGCCTGGGCTCAGGATACACAAGGCTCACTTCATCTGCTGCGTTCAATTTACTCATAATCGATGCAAGGAAATCCGATCCGTCTGAGTAGAGACTGATGGGGGAGTAAGTGATAAAAGCCGAACCAGAAATGGGTATTTTAGCTAGCGAGGACCGGAGGTCAGGATACAGATTGGCCGTAACCCGTTAAAATACCAGGGTGAATGGATCGCTACTAATCAAGAATCCCGAGGCACACGAAATTGGGTTGATAGTAAACTGTCCCACGGTGGCCCTAAGCCTTGATTGGTAAGTGGTTTACGATTCACCCAGCATCGAATGTTATCACGGTTTGCCCAAGAACCCCCCCAGAGAAATATGGGGGTTGGTTTGGGATTGTAACCGCAATCAACCTTGCCGCCCATAGTTTAGATTGTGGCGTGCGCTAGTCGTCTGGTGGTTACTGCCCGGATCGACATGAGTGCTTGGCGATGCCTTTGCTTTGACATTAAAGGTTCCTGAGAGGGAGGTGAAAGAGGAAAAAAAGGGAAAAAAACCTCTTCTAACAAGGTAACGTTTTAATTGTGACTATTGAAACCCCAGCGGTTATTACCGGACACCCCCCCCCCTCCATCAGAGTCGGGATATGGCTGCCTGTAGGTCCTTCAATGCTCTCTGGCTAGAGGGTGAGAATGAGGGAAATATTGAACATGGTAGCCGTAGTCTTTTTGCAAACAGGTGGCTCTCAGGAATTCTCACCCTCCAGATCCCCATGGGAGACACGTTTATTTTTTACTCTGGCCCCAAGCATTTGATTGGGTCGAATTGACTATATTGTACCTGTGCCTCTAAGCGCACCAGACTGCCGGGAGACGAAATACTGTTACAGTGCAGGTGGAGTTCTGCTGAGCCTAGGCACCGCCGTTAGGCGCAGCAGGCTCGCCCTAGAATCCCTGGGAAGTGCTCATAATTTAGAACCGCGTCCCAGGTATCTGCCTAACTTCAATGGTAGTAGTCTGCCCCAAGTCACGGTTTTCTCAAATAAGAATGGGCGAGATTTTCAAAAGCCCCCCAGAATATCTCTAGTTTCTTCCGCCCCTGCTATGATGCGGTATGAGGAGGCATCCCTGCAGAAAGTATGTTTGAAATCATATGGCTGCCCTAATGAATCTATGGGATTCGGTTCCGGGGTAGTGCCCCTGGGTTACTATTCATCAAAATAGGACAGGTTTATGAAGTCGGGATTATTATCATTTGATAATCTGTGAACCCCGGCTCCCTGAACTAACGCGAAAATTCTGTAGAGCTTATGCAATGGAGTCGTTTGGGGAAGACCGGATTCATCCTGGAGTTTTTTGTGACTTGGATTTTTTTTCCCTTCATCATTGTGGTAATTCGTCATGTCTAAGAAAGCTGGGTTGCAGGGTGCTCGTGGGGGAACCTGGCTACTATACAGACAGTTCAAAAAACAAAGGTTTCAGCCCGGTAAAGACCTTCCGCGCATAAAACCTGATCTCCATCAATCCGAACAAAGGAAAGGAAGGGACGATCCCAGTAGCGAAGTGATAATAATCGGAACGAAGAAACGATAAATACCTACGGAATTCAAATAAAAACAAAAAGTAAAGTAAAACCCAAAGAGATAAACGCCGTCCAACGCCCATGCAGCCGGATACCAATGTATCAGGTGCTCAAGAGATCAGCCCAGATGAATCGCAATGCTTACGCCTTCTTCCCGTCCAATATGATTGACGATGCTATTGACGGTTTCCGGGACTTCACTATTGATCATGACGGTAATAACACGGGAGCCCGTATTATCGTTCGTATCCTGACCGGCATTTGACAGACGGGGGGTTCTGTTCCTTCGAAAGTCTATACCCCTGTTGCTTCCCATAGTCCCCTGGTCTAGGGATATCGACCTCGCAACCATTCTTTCAGGATGCTTGGCAGCGAACTGTATGAGGTCCCCTTGACTGAGTGAAGTTGTGAGATGCAAATCATTGAAGAACAAGGACATATCCTCGCTGCGGCCGGGGGGCGTGGCAACCGGGAAGCTAGCCTCTGACCCGGCATTACCATTCGTGACCAGACCCGACCAGTCCGCTGGCGAAAGTGCTGGGCAGTCGGAGGATGGGGGTGTATAACTCGAGATGCCCGGCGTACCCTTTTGACTCAACAACGGACTTTCAAACGCAACCGGTTGCTGCGACCGCTGATCCTGCTTTGCGTTGCTGGGATTGGCGTTCCTGCCGCTACCACCGTTATTGGCATTCCCGGGTTGACAAGTGGGCTCGAAGAGGACGTTTAGTGAGCCTCCGGTCCCCCCAGATAGAGAGTTTCCGTATGCATGCGATCGCGAGTGCTCATCCTCTCGTTCCACCCCCATATTTGCTGGCTCCTGGCGAAACTGGGGAGCAGGTATCTTGCTAGCTTCCAGCGTATCCACTTGAGATTGCAGCTTTTGAGAAGACTTTTGGTTTGCCTTTTTGGACCCTCCGGTTTGAGACTGCTTGTTCTTGGGTTCCATCTTCCTGATTAGCAGCGAGTACCTGTATTTTTCCCAAAACCGGAAATTAGACCGTTAGCCCTTAATCCTACACGTCCAGTATGTATGTACGCTTATATATGTATATGTATGAACGAATGTGCGGGTATCCAACCCAATGCAAGTCAACATAAATTTTCTCATGCGCACGTCTCCTCTCTGTGGGAGCCTATTTGCACAAAGGGACGGAAGGAGAACCAAAGAAACCAGAGATCCTCTCGAGGCCGATCGGGGGTTTCGGAGATAGTACCTGTTTTTGGCCGACAGACTGGTCCGTCGAGGAAAGTAAGCTTTAACGATTGCCTTCCAGTTTCTCCCATGTTTCTCAATAGCGTCTAATAGCCGAACATCCTAGTCACCGAGAGCATATGTCAGAGATCTTTGGATATAAATTTCCCCACAGCTTTGGTGGGGTCCGCATTTGGGCCGAATAGACATACCTCATCTGGAGTCCATGGACTATGATCGATACTTGGGTCCAATGCATCGTACCAACGCTTGGAACACTCTACCGATCCAAATGAATTAGAACACAGAAAAAATTTGAAACCCTTGATGGTGAGATCGGGGAGGGCGTAAATATGAGGAATAGTTAGGAAAACTAGGGAGTAAGGATGAATGGGTAGACTCACGGTCGCCATTTCTAGTTTTGACAACCTTTCACATTGGCAGGACACATGTCAGTTCAGATCATAGCAAGCGCCACCCAGCCAAAGTTGGCTTGAATGTGATAGAGAGGTTTCTGTCAATTACCTGTGCTACTAGCGCCCAACTACTCATCGTCAGTTTTATGATACTTTGGTTTCTTTATGAAATTACGACAACATGCCAAGACACAGAGAATGAACACATACCGGCTTCCATGTTCTTGAACAGCAGCCCATAACCTTTCGTCCTCCGCAACTTCCCAGGGTCCTTTATTTACCGTGGCAGCTACTTTATAGTGCCACCTCTTTCTGCAATCTTTGTTTGTACGTCCGGGAATACAGGAAGCAATGAGATGCCAGTCGCAAGCTCCTTCCCCACCTATCGATGACTGTCAGTAGCTATTCTCAAAACCCCGCAAAACCCCCAAGTAAAGGTAGTGGGATTCACACCTTTCAATACTGCGTCACGAAGGATAGCATCTTCACCTTCGGTCCACTTTCTTCTTTCTCTAGGCATTCTCGTATAAAGGTACGTGAGAGTGAGAGTGAGAGCTGAGGTAAGGTACGAGCAGCGCAGTGCCGAGTAAGATGAGGCAACTAGTCAGGGAAAAGGAAGTTCAAGATCTTCGAACAAGCAAGCGAACTGAGAGTCGGAACCGGAATCTGGGGGATGATATAGGATTATTTGGGTGGCTTTACGAAGGCAGCGACAACTTCTCAACCACTGGAGGCTGATTCGGGCGGGGTTGACAGAGGTTGTTATCTGGAGGAATGGGAAAAGGGAAAACGAAAGGGAAAAAAGAGGATGTAAGTTCAGGACAAGGACTTTAAAAAAAAGAATTTCCCACGAGTTGCTAGGCTGTGAGTGAATGGGTGAGTGAGTAAGTGGGGTCTAATTATGGATGTAGGTGAGTTAGTGGGGTGAGTGAGCTACAACGCTTTTCCGGGGAGTGGGAGAAATGATCCAGCTGCCTGCCTTCCAACGCAATAAGGGCAGTGCAGCGGTCGTCACTTAACTGGGGAATAAAAGTCAGAAACCCTCACCGCGCGTGGGGGGCGGTGGTAGTGGTGGGTGAGAGGGGGAGTAAGAGCAGTGGATACCGGCCGCCGGGCTTCACGATTATGTCGGCACGTGTATTGCGTGCCGTGATACGAACGTCTCAAGTCGTTGCGCTCAAGGTTTTTTCATGCTCAATCAGGAGAAACGAAAAAAGAGACTCAGTAATGGATATCAATGCGGAATTCTGCCTTAGGATGCCCATTATTCTATTATGATACCAGGGAGATATTGCCCGGATATGTTTGCCACTCATAATTCGGCTAAGCCCAAAAGGTTAGACGATGAGATGCGACAATTTGTGCGTTTGGGTTAAGCAGGTATCTTTTGATTTAATTTCTGCTTCCGCTGCTGGGCTGTATAGTACTCTTCCCTGCTAGTTAAGCTAGCCGAGCCCCTGGTTGGGGTGAGAAGTAGGGAATTCTCCTCGTCTGTTAGATCGGCGAGGGTTTCCGTGAATTCAGGTACTCGGTTTCTCATCTGGTGCGTAACGTTTCCCAACAATACTAGACTAGACTAATTATAATACAAAACGACACCTTACGCCAATTGCGTTAGTGTATGTGAACAAAGTAATTCAGGTAAACTACATGTGGTCCCAGATCCACAGAACTGGCTATGATACACCATCAAAGCCTTCCCCACCAATACGATCCCCCGGGTTACCACACTTGGGGTAATTTCCATGCATAGGGTAGCCCCTGATAGATAGAAACCAGTTAGCCCGCTTAGAAACCCTTGAGCTTAAAAGAAATCACAATCATGTTTACGGTTAGGAGGCCCGTCAAACTTTGGAGGAAGGAACGAACTTGGAAGCCGCCACTCGCTCCAAGTACGAGTAAGAGGTAATGTCCCCGGAGACAGATACTAAACAAAATTTAGTAGTAAAAAATCTGCTCATACCCGAGAGCCAATCGAAAATGTGCCCCCCCCATCTTCTGGTGCTTTCTTGCTTGGGACAAGTACCCTGAGCCTCAATTTTAATCTAGATCCAACACAATGCGGCGCAAGAGGGAAGCTCAGGATCAAACTAAGGGTTCCACGATACACTGCAGTAAACACGCCCAACACATATCGGCAATACAAGTACTTGTCCTAGTACAGTACATCCATCTTACTCAAGAAATTAGTTCTATTGAGCAAAAAAGAAAAGAAAAAAAAGCAACTAAGTCTACACACCTGTCGGTAACTTGTCGAAAAGGGTAATGCTCGAAAGAAGTGGACAAACAAGGAAAAAAAGAAAAGAAAAACAGAAAAAGAACGCTATAATTTCGTATGATACCTCTGGAACTCGCATACGGAGTGCGTTTAATCCCGTCAAATATATCAAGTCTTGACTCTACATCTACATCTAATATAGGGCTCAGACATGCCGAGTAAGCTCTTTCCCCTCAGTTCACCCCGCGGATACGACAGGACGGGGGAGGGGGTTGTTTCACTATCCATATAACCCGACAAGATAGATAGCAGACCTGCAAAAACAACAAGAGAAAAGTGACTGATGCCTCGAGCGGTGAATACGAAACCTTAAAATAAAAAACAAACATACGGGAAATGTGAAGAATAGCGAGTACTTGTATCTTACTGGAACTGTACCTACCCATCTATCATACTGAGCTGCCCTAGGCAGGTGCCCCCTAGAGGAAACGCGCCCAATCTGCCTCCCCTCGAAGAGACCTTGACTGAATTGTCGGGAAAATGTGATGCGTGTCTTTGCCTTACAATGACCAACTACGGCGGTGTTCTCATCCTACTCGAGTACCCTTTCCGGGTCAAGCCTACCGGTAGCCCACGCGCAAGGCCATGAATGGTAGGTGACACGCAGCTGAGCCTCAAGCAATGAGAAGGAAGGGGATACCCGGTGGTCCGGTTATCGGCAGCGAATGCTTCAAGAATAAAGTAAAAGACATTTCGATTGGCGGGCCCAGAGGGTACAGGGTCCTGTGGTTAAAGATGGTGAGGGCACTGACGGCTATTTAACCTATCAAGAGAACATTTTATGTTGAGTATATACGAAAGGCGGAAATCTGTAGATCAGTGTTTAGAAGAGGCCAGGAAAGTCTGCTCGATCAATAGAGGAATAAACGGATGAGTGAAAAGGATGGTAATACAGAGGTCTTCCATGCTAGGGGGTGTGAGAGTTTGGGTTGAGCGCTATTAGAACTAACTAGATAAATATAATAAACCATTATGAAGAAATGGGAAAATGTAAAAGAGACTCATAATACCCGCAGCGGTCGCTACGGCACATCATATCACTCACCGCAAAGAACATCAAAGGGCGTTCGTTCCCTACGATGCGTGATTCAAAAACGGAGATATTACAAATCACCAACCACCTATCATACCACAACATCCTTTTTCGCAGGACGCACCTTAACGGCGTACCGTTCACTGCCCGCCCCATGCCCTTACTAAAACTTCATCCGGCCGGAGGCCATTTTGTCTCATCCCGTCAAGCTCATTTTCAAACAAGGCATCGATTGCCCCCCCACGATTAACTTCGCAAGGACCAAGCCGAAAGGGCAAGAAATATAGCCCGCCTATTCCAAGCGAAGAATGAAGAAAAAGGAAAAATATATGTTTAATATTATTATATACCGTACGTGTATCTATATATTTACATAAAATTAAATATCAGAAATCTTCAGTTAATTTTTGTCTCCGATGGATGGTAAGCAAGTAGGGCATGCGAAAGGCTGAATATTCCTCTACCGTGAAACCTATGTTAAACACGCGGCGGTGATCACGGCAGTAGAGATATCACCCTGGAGGAAGTTGCGCTAGACCTTCCCTAGCCCTCCTCCCACCTGCCCTACCTGTCTGCCATCCGCACTGATTATCTCTGGTATATTCGGGAATATCAGCAATATCCAACCTGTTCAAGGGACACCTCCTGCATAGCGCTTACACCGTGTATCTCAGATCTTATAGTTCCGTGCTTTCTACAACCCCCACTATACAAAGGTATCTCTCATGCAACACCTCTTCATATTCAGCGATCTCATACGCTAGGCACACGGTACACCCCTCCGGTCTTTTTCTCTCTTCCCAGTGTCCCCGATATTCGGGATTTCCAGTTCTGGAGGAAGCTACAGGCTTACCCGCAGGGTCCTGTAGGCGCTGTAAGCTTCGTGTAGTTTTCTTTTTCTCGTGATAAACCGACTGCTCTGTCAGAGAGCAAAGACTAGGGGTATTCTCCCTAAACACTCCACCGCCATCGGTAAAGAAAGTTGTTAGGTTTCGAGCTAGCCTAAGTCAGTTGGAAGAGTTAAAGCTCTTTCGGCAACTATTATTTCCAAGTGCACGATTTGTTGTTATTTAACCCCCCCCCTAGTCAAAAGTCAAAAAAAAAAGAATTAAATACAAGGGAGAATGCTATCAGTACATTGGATTACTGTGCAAGACTCACTGGGCGAATCCTTCGCAGTCCGTATCCAAAACAAGAAATTCGAACAGTTTCTATACTAAAAAGCGAACATCGGGGATATCGCAATTGAGGCCCCGCAATACTCTAGAACATGGTACTGCACCGTGGCGCACAGCACTGTGCCTAGTTTGCCCAAGGATGAATAAGAGAGAAGGATAGATAAACCTTATGATGGCATGGTAACCCCAGTTGTAGAACGTTGTAGTATTAGAAGCATCATGGGAGGGCAGATACGGGGGAGCACAGAAGAGTGGATGTGTGTGGGTGTGCGAGCGAACGGGCCCCCGAGCGCACTAGGACATGAAAGGATGCATGGAGTTATGCTTGTAGTAGTTTTCCCTTATTTAACTGGATGTTAGCCAGCAACTCTCAATACAAGTAGAGGAACACACGTCTCCACATCTCCAACCCTCACCACAACAGAACGATTCATTCACCCCCATCACCTGGGACGGCAATTTGGGTTATGCAAATATGACGCCGAAGCGTACAGATCCTCAGGCTCCGCCGCATAACGCTATGCAACACTATAATCGCGATAATTATTAGTAAACTGGGCGAAAGATGTTGCGGGATCTGTTCCATTACAGGGGAGGGGGCTCGGCGGGTGGGACCGTAAAGTATGGCTAAGGCTTTCTGCTAGCATGAGAGCTTCCCTTCTCGGGAGGAATGAGCAAAAAGTAATACGGGATGACCACAAAAACGCCCTTGAGAGTGGTACAGGTACCACTAATGAAAGAATTTTCCAGATAAAAGTGTGGGCACCCAACCGGAGATTTCAGCACTGCTTCTCCGCAATACTACTAAACGCTTTAAGTTAAACATAGCACACGATCGCACGAATAAAACAGGAGTGCAAACGTCCGCCTCAAATTAGAGAGACAAATTCTTCCAATTTCAAAGATAGAAACAAAAAGAAAGCTGGTTGAGCGACCCCTTTTGTAACTGGCACGATTGGCAACACTAACGGAGCTTAGTACTTCGCCATGTGCAAGTTCCCCAGCCAGGGTGACTGCCGGAGCGCAGCGCCACTATCCTATGGGCAGAAGGGGTTCAAGTTCCTAGGGGGAAACTCAACAGTGCCAAGTGCTAGTTGGTACTCTCCGTAGGCACAAAACTAACCCCATCCACATAAAAAAAGTATTGTCAGTCTAACCAACTGTAGGGCAATGTTGTGATAAAATCTGATGTGACAAATCTGAGCGACATGGGGCCGGCTAAGCCATAACCGCACTCAAACACCGGGAGACGCCAAGATTTCGGAGCCCTTTGGGAACGGCCGAGCGCAGTACACCGCAGCCCCCCCCGTATTGCTCTGTGATATCATGTCAACTCCACTACAAAGTACGAATTCTGTATAAATACAATATAGCAAAGATACCCCTTGAATGGGCCTTATTTCAGACACCCAGGCAGCTGGGATAATGTTCATCAACCTTAATCTCAGCATAGAAGGGCTGAAGGGCAAATCCACATTATGTCATGTCCCTTATGCCATGTTACTCGGGTTTCGAACAGTGTTCCTTGCCTCAAAATAGCAGATATTTTCCAACCCATCATGAGATGTAACTCGAGTTCAATTATGTCGTAGTATATGAACCAGTATATAAATTTCAAATCACCTCAGAACAATAGAGTAGTAGCAATACAATTCCCTCGGTATCTCCCAAGATAGTCCTTCCTCCCAAAGAACTTCATATCTTCCCCCATATTTCCCTCTTACAATCATGGCCGGACCTGCTGTATTTTACACCCTTTCCCTCCTTTCATTACTAGCATCGGGATTCAAGATCCCAGCTGTGGGTGTTCCGGTGACCCGCTCTCAGCAACACAGATTCCACTCCCATAACAGAGCTGAGTCTATTTCCACCACCGAATGGGGTGCGGAGTGCATATCGCGAGTTGTTCCTATCACTTTAGAACAGACCAGTGAGAGGACATATAGTAGTGATGGTGCCGCATATGACATCGGCCTTTTCCACGCTCTAGCAAAGAAGAAGATCCTGGTCACGGGGACTTACGATATTAGCACTCGTCTCTGCACTCCAAGTTCCAAGCATAAAGTCTCCGGCCGACGCGTGGACACTATTCAATTTCTCATTCATGGTGCTACGTATAATTCCATAATGTGGTATGTGCATTCACCCCTCCTTGTCTCAACCTACCTCATCTACCATCCCCCCCTTATCCTTATCTTTATCCTTATCCATGTATTACTCAGCTAATAGCTGTAATCCCCATGCATAGGGACTGGCCACTGGAGAGTGAAACATACAGCTGGACCAGAAAAATGAATGAGGAAGGGTGGGCTACGTTTACCTGGGATCTGATTGGTGCTGTTTCCCTGATACAGAGATGCTCTTCTAGTGCAAATTGCTAACCATGAGTCTGCAGGAGCCGGGAATAGTACTCGCCCGGATGGCCTAGTCGAAGCGCAAGTGCAGAGCCACGTCGAAACTGCCCACCAGCTTATCCAGCAGCTCCGGTCCGGGAGCATTGGACGCAAGAAATGGGGGCATATTGTTTCGGCAGGCTTCTCGATCGGCAGTGCGACCTTGAATTCGCTGGTAGACCAGTACCCAGAAGATGCCGATGCCATAATTCTCTACGGTTTTACCCACAACGCTCTTTGGGTGTACCCAGGTTTCCTCGCCGGCCTTCAAGCCTCCGCTAACCAGATCGACCCCGATAAATGGGGTGACATCCCATCCACTTACCAATCCACCTCGACTTTAGAATCACGGGTAGTCGCCTGCTACGCAGGGAACTATGACCGTGAGCAATTAGTGTATGACCACGAGCACCGAGACTTCGACTCTTTGGGTGCCGCTATTACACTTGTACTACACATGCTTGATGCCCCAGAGTATAAGGGTCACGTTATGCTTGCGAACGGAGATGGTAAGTCTATTCACCATTCCTCCACCCCCCCTCCTCTTCCTTCTATTTCTCTTTCTCCTGTATATTCGATTTGTTCCACAGCCAATAATGTTTTTGTTTTCATTTTTGAAACCGGGGTTTTACTTATTATTTTGATTCACAAGAGGATGCTACTTTCTGTGGTCTTCACTGCGGGGACAGCCCTGCGCTTGCCTACAATTACATTCCAAAGGCAGCCAGCTACGATATCAAGGTTTACCCCAACACTGGCCATCAAGTGCTATTCCACCACTCAGGTCCTCAGTTCATGCAAGATGCTATCAAATTCTTGAAGAACAGTGGCTTTTAGGTTGATGCGTGGTGGGGAAAGTGTGCGTGTGTGCGAAGGATACTTCATTAGATTTTCTCGTTTCCCGAGCCCTAGTGTATTGCTGTTCCTGTTTGTTTTGCGACCGGCCGGGGAGTTCCATAATCAGAAAGTCAATGTTGTGTTTTTAGACATACAAGTCTCATATGACCCCCTCCCTTGATTTTTTTCCCTAAAGTTTACAGCCATCTTCCTTTATTTTCCCGCTACCTTCCCCGAACGTCAGATTTCACGGCCCGCCTCCAGACACACTTCGGGCCGGTAAACCCAACCCAGACCGAGTGATAAGATGTGATGACGATCTGAAACCCCCGTCTCCCCGAATCGGAGGACCGGCAGTGAAGGTTCCTGAAAATTGCCATCTCAACACTTTCCTATCCAAGCGCCCAGCTGCAACTACCATGGGGTCCTTCCACCCCCCTTTCACCCCAAATACCCCATTTCTTACTTCTAAGCCCATCATAGAAAAATGCCGCGAATCGGTCACATGGTTTTTCGCATCACAACAGCCGTGTTCTTAGTGATAGAACCCTAGCCCCTCAGCTCCAGTAGTCCTAGCCTGTGGGGGGCTCTGCCCACACCTCAAATTCCTCCCGGAGGCACCTCCCCCCCCCCCACACACACATTCCCCCCTCCCGCTTCCGACCTTAACTTACCGCGAAACGATCCCCGTTCCCCTTCGCGCCGCGAATCTAAGAAGCTAACGCTCGGCTTTTTTGTTCCGAGAAGGATTACAAAACAAAGTCACTCTCCCCTTCACCATCGCTCAAATTCATTTAATGAAAACCGTTGACTATTTGAAATCTTTGAAATCATGCACAGCACAACTAACTTAAGGCGGTTCAAAACAAAGTTTAAACCCCACAAGCCAAAAAGCTTCTTTTTCCCTAGATTGAAAGTCCACCGCTCTCCACACACCCCTCCTCCCTCATTATTCTATTATAATATTATTATACCAACAGTAAGATCGGCACCTTCTCGCTTTTGATTTCCGTCCAATTGTACGAGGTATACACTGTGGAACTTGTCTTTTTTTTCCTTTTTTTCCGTCTTTCTTTCCTTTTTGTTCATCTTCTTTTTCCTCCCCTTCCCAGAGCGATCCTCGGCTGACGGCTGGCTTCCCGTTCAATGAACCTTTCATGCGTGTTGCTCCAGCTAATAAAATCGAAATGTCATACGGAAGTCTACGGGCTCCCGGTATTGCGCAAGCTTGGTACTTTAAGACTATCCCTTTCTTGTGGGCTTTTTCTTTTCTTCTTTTCTCTTTGATCGTTTCACAAATGGGCTCGCACACACCTGGTCAAATATCGCATTGTATTGTTATTATCGTTATTACTTCACCCTCCAAATCTGTAGGAGCAAGCATAAATGGTTTAGCCCCAAGACCCAACCCAAGTTGTAGTAGCCAGTAGCCAGCGTTATCATATCCGTAGGGCTTGACTTGACCGCGTAAAAAAGCACCAATGTTTCTTTTCTATCATTCCGGGGAGAAACAAGAAAGGCAATGCAAGGCAAGGCAAGTGAAAAAAAAAGAGGAAATAATTTTAGCCCCCCCCCCTCCTTCTCCTCCCCCTCCTCTCTTCCCACCCCCAAAACGCCCCGCTCTTATATCTTTTTTTCCCTAAGGTTACCTAGTCTTTCTTTTTCTTCTCTTTATCTAATCTCATTTGCCCTCCCCCCCCAAATTTTCCCACCCCCATTGGTTTCACACTATTAATTTTGGATTGGCTCAAGGGCAAGGGCAACACGTTGCTCTCGGCATGAGAACGATAAAGTTGTGCTTATATTTCGGCTGTTATGTCACCAGGTAACCTTTTAGGAAAGTGTAGTCAAGCTGGTAAGTCAAATTGGAGTTTTGCTACAGTTGGAATGGGACAAATTATTGGGGGAGGGATTCTTCTACCGGAACACGCGATTAGGCCTTGCCGGAGAATGTGACTTGGAGATTTTTCAGGGGGAGAAGGTGAAGAAAACAACCCCCAGGAAAGAGATATAAAATTGGACGGGCAAAACTGGAGTAGGTGAGAAGGAGAATACCGTACCGCAGGAGAAAGGGATGAATGGTGAAGGCCAATGGGTAGTAGTGGGGTTGAAATCATACGAGTATGACGGTGATGGAGATCAAGCACGATGAAGTATGTTATTATTGCATGCAAGCAGAGAAGCCAATCTTGACGTCCTTACTTTGTACCGTGTTAAATTCTAAGTTAATACGCTTCCCCCCCCCCCCCCCCACACCTTTCTTTACTTATTTTCTTTGCCTCTCCTCGCCAATGTCCTCCCGCTTCTCTCCCTCCCGCCTTCATTTCGCATTTTACAACATATCACATCACAGAAGCTTCCGCGAACCATTCTAGAGCGAGGGCTTTATTCAGACTCCTCGCCCTCCCTCCCTCCTCTCACCAGAGCCGCTCAGCCCGCACGGCTTGGCTTGGCTGCCTTCGCTCATCTCCTAAAGGTAAAGAAAAAAACGGTGTGGGCAAGTACCGTGAAAATCCATCCGATCCCCTATCTCCGTCAGATCGCTAATCTCGGGATTCAGAGGCAAAAGCTTCTTGGGAAAGATTAGTGATATTCCTGACACAGTAGAGCTTGAGCCCATTAGCCTAGTTGGATCTCATCAACCGATTTTCGCAATTCCGCTAACCTGCCAAATTAAACCTATCGTGCTGGTAGGCTGATGCCGCGATTTACAGGGATAATCCGATAGCGAATCGCAAGAGCGATTACGGCAAATCGGTCATAAAAAATAAAATAAAAAAAACTCACCGACCGGCACGGCAGAGGTGGTTATGATACATGAGGCCCGATCCTAAGAATGTTCCACAGGTTAGTGATTTTTTACGTCAAGAGATCTTGAGGGTGAGGTATGTGAGGTATGGACAAAAGATATGGCGAAGCCATAGCTCAGCGGGCCGGATAGAGTCTAGACACCTCGGCACTGATTTATGCTTATCTTGGCGCCAAGGCGTCAGGACACCCTACGACAGGAAATTGGCAGGTAGTTAAGGAAAAAGATACCGTATTTGTCTCGGCTCTTCACGATTAACTGAACCGCCAATAGGATGTACAATGGAGTGTCTGAAGGAGCAGGAGGACGAGAACAGGTAGATGGTGCAAGGTCCTAACAAATATACTTTTGGAAGCTGAGCTGGAAGACAATAAGTTGGTCAGCGTTAGCAATGAATCATGGCTATGATCCAATGAGACGAGTGGTTGAGATATATCCGAGTGCGATTCCAGCTTTGACGGTACCCCCATAAATGCGCCAAATGAACTGCCAGGAAACTGTATAATCTGTAAGAGTAACTCGTAGAACACTGGCACTGTACAGTGTGTAGGCTTCACTCACCCAAGTGACACCAGCCCCAACTCTATCGTGCTCAAAAGCCTCACCAACACCCTTGGTAATGCATATGATACAAGTTGTCCAAAACCGACAAGTAAACGGAAGAAAAACCCCCAATCCTAAAACTTGTAATTTCTGACCTAAGCCTCTTCGACAATATATTATCTAGCCTACAACCAAACTTCACATGGCAAATAACATCTAAGAAGACCACCACACTCCCTTCTACCAACACCTTCACCTCTACCATTGCCCCAAACCATAACGGCACCTCCTTCTCATCCCCCATATTCCATATCCAACCGTTAGCCGAAACAGTCGTTCACTTATCTCCCTATCTCCAAACAAACACTAGAGAAGAAGGTGCCGTAAGCCTTCTCTAAGCCGACTACATGAAAGCCGAACCAGACAGATAATTTGTGCTCATAGCAGGACCCAACACCACCACTTCCTCCACCACCACCACTACCAGCAAGAAAGCAGCTCTTACCCCGATACCCGATTAGTCGGCTGACAAAAATAGAGCAAGGCCTCTTCCCCCCACAGCTCCTAGATCCCGACAAGTCGGAAAATTAAAAAACTAATTCTTTGATTTTCTCACATGTCATCATCCCACACTTCCCTCTCTCTCTCTCTCTCTCTCATACGAGTAGCTCTACTCGCGGAAAGCCTTCCCTCCTCTAACAACCGTATTTTTGATGATAGCTAGATTTTAAACAGATGGGTGAGTAATTGCAATAATATACACATGTCCAGATCGAGCAATCTAACTGATAGCTAATGCACGTGTACCTATTTGGTGCTGCACAGTGAGTACTAGTACATTTGCCAGACCTGCTCTTTTTTTTTTCTTTCTTCCTTCCCTTTTCCCCCTAGAGCATTTTGGCACGTTACCACCATTCTGTATGTGCCTCTACTCCTCCCGAACAGACGAGGCAAGTCAAGTTCTATACCTATGTGCACTACAAAAGGGGTAAGAATAGTGCCTACCGAGGAATGCCGGTTCACACCGAGCCCTACAAGGTAGGTGGGGAAAAAATAAAAATAAAAATAAAAGTGAAGGATTGTCGCGCTTATTGTAAGGAAAACGATTATGACACTACGACAGCAAAGCGAGAACACGGCGACTAAGAACGCCTGTACAACCTTTGTAAGACAGGGGTAATTTGTATGAGCATTCCCACTGTTGGACTCGCTTTGCCGTGGGATACTGTCCTATACTATATTCATGAACTGGAAGCACTCCTGCGGCGGACACGGAACTGGTTATATTTCCCAATTTCAGCGAAGCCTGGTGTTTCGATGCGAAAGGGTGTATATCTAAGAGTGATAAGTCGTGAATGGGGGCTTCTGCCATTCTTGGGAGGGTGAGTGATTGGGATTATTTTTTCCATGATAGTTTTTTGTCTTTACTTCTCGGCTTAGCTGAGAGGTGGGGGTTGGAGGGAGGGAAACCCCCGTAATTTCGGAGAGAATAGTCTGTATTTCTTGATGCTTAAGTCCTTTGTGCGCCACACCCCACCCCACCCCCTCTCGTCCCATCTCGCCCTTGTCACCATCCCCGGGAGTAGGCTGGAGGCTGTGTTGTTACCTTGCGAACGTGCTCTCAATTTTAGCGTTCTTTTCCCTCTTGATGTTCGCTGTTCTTCGCGGACGGGTGATTACTGGTGATGCTAACTTTCTTCCTCAGATTTCGTCACTATGGGAGATCCGGAAGGGCAGAATGGCTTTCGCAACAGGTTTTATTTCCCCCATAATAGCCAAGTACCATGGAGTATACTCTACCCTCCCACCCTGGTGCCCGAATCTCTTGAAAAGGGCCTCTGATTTTTTTGATTTCATTGATTTTTTGATCTTTCACTCCTCCCCTCCCGCTAGAGATGGGATGAACTTCAAGCCTGTGCAGAGCTTAGTTCTAGGAGATCTTAATATCTCCCTGACTGTGCCTCCCACCTTTCAGCCAAGGGTAGCGTGGCTTCTTAGAACCAACCAATGGTGACAATCTTTTTAACTTTTCATTCCGCTCCCGCCAAGGGCGGTAACAAGACCTGAGAATCAATAGTATACCATAATGCACTAATCACTAGGTTAACAGACTAACGTTTTCTTTCGCCTTCCGGCGACAGGGGCACAGAGTGGTAGGGTAAGCCATCTGCTGATGCCCTCGAAGGTCCAGTATCGGACGTGATTGTCCACTCGCATTTTGATATCCCGCTAGATCTCTAATCTCCGCACCCAGGGATAAAAACCCCTAAGAGGGATTAGTGCTTTCCTAACACTTGTAAAGCCTGAGCACTCCGAGTGTATTGGATCTCACTAACCCCTATTCGCAATTCTGGTAACCTGTCAAACTAAGCATATTTTAGGTCGATGCCGCAACCCCCGCTGAGGATGCGATAGTAGATTTACGAAATCTTACGGTGTCCTAATTCCCGTAAAAACTCTCGCGACTCGCTATCTCCGTCAGCCCGAGACAGGCTTATTTTAGCAAGTTAACAGAGTTGCGTATACCAGTTAATGAGATCCAACACTCCCCAGAAGCTGATCATATACAATGACAGGAGCGCACTAATCCTTCTCAAGACTTCCTATCCCTAAGCCCGGAAACTGCGGGCGTGCCGGGGACAGCGAATTGCAACTTACAAGAGCTTTTACGGTACTGGCAAAACTGCCGCACAAGACTCATCCTCACTGCCAGACCAACATTTGTACGCCCCACAAATCCGGTACTCTGCTCGTAACGGCAACCCCCCCCCCCATCAAGGGGACTGCCCCGAAACTGCCCCCCCCGCCTCCTCCCTTCCTTTAGAACAACCTCTGTCGGTCCCTCCGAAGAATAATTAAATATTTCACCCTTCCCCGCGAGAGCTCCGGGGGACCAACCCTTTCATCCCTCATTTCTGCTATCCCGCTTCTCATCCGGCTCCGATAGCAATAATCCTTGTATTATATCATATAATATCATGCATAAAGACTTAGGACTTAATAAAATGCATGCTTCCGTGATTTTCTTTTCCCTGGCTAGATAGATAGAGAGAGAGATAGGTGGGTGGGTAGCCACCACGCGCGATGGGGGAGGACTGCCGGGACCCGCGATCTTAATTTTGGCGGATCACGGCTTGCGTTTATAGTTCAGCTGTTTAATAAAATGAAGGGCGGTGGTGGTAGGGACTGTGGCACCAAAGGGGTATAGTCCGGGTGGCCGGTCGGAGGGCTGCGCCGGGTGGTATAGTATGAAGAGAGAGAGGACCTCAAGGGGGGAGGTTAAAACAGACCTATGCAATTCTGCGCCTGGACTCGCACACTATTTGTCGAAATTGTTAGGAAAACAAGGAACAGTAGAGAAATGATGACGGAAAGGGAATGCCGAGCAGTAACGTATAAAATCGCCCTTATTATAATGATATTATTAAGGAGGGTTTAACAAAAAATGAATAAATAATGATAATAATATTAAGGGAATAAAATATAATAAACCGGCAGCACGTTCCTATTAAACTGGGCTAGGCAAACCACCCTGACCTACCGTAAAATCTCGTATAATCCACTATGATATGATACCTCCGTAGCAGGGGTTAATCTCCTATCCGCCCACGATACTTGTAGGTTTAGTCTTGCGGGTTACCAGAATTGCGAATCCCAGTTAATGAGATCCGACACTCTCAGCACACTCAAGCTTTCCCGTGTTAATAAAACACTAATCCTTCTTGGATGTTTTGTCTCTGTGGAGATTAACCCCTGCTATGGAGATAGTGGATTATACGAGATTTTACTGTATTCTCAAATTTCAAAAGTATCCGGACACCTTAATGGAAAGCAAGGTCCGTGAAAAGAACAAATCCTTGACGCCAAGGACGGATTTCCCTAAAATTCGCGAGTAACATCTGTCCCATCTTCCGCCAGTGAGTGTGTGTGGGTAAAAATTGGACTTTGCGCTACGAGTAGGCTTCCCTACCAGAGCAAGCCGTGCTCTACCGGGACAGTACAGTGCACCCTGGTGACCACTGCCGTATATGTGAGAATATTAGACCGGTTACGGCACCCGGCCTAATAATTCCCTACCCCAGACCCTACACAACTACCACCACTTCAAGCCAACCACAACCTCCATCGTCATCATCATCACCACCACCAGAACAACGAACAACGACACCCGCTCTCTTCCGTCCCCCTCCCTCCTCTTGCATCCTACACCAAACCAAACAAAATCGAAACCAAACACACTCCCTTGGAGCCCCCAATAATTGATAACAAAAACCCAAAACCCAAATAAAAAACCAAAAAAACCAAATAAAAAACCAAATAAAAAACCAAATAAAAAACGCGGGAAAAGCCCCAGTCAATACCACAATCATCCCATGTGAAAGGGAGTGAGTGACAGACCGACAATAACGCACCCACACAATGCACTACAGCGCAGTAAGAAAGAAAAAAAAAAAAACTCAACCATTCCGGAAGTCCCATTCCCCCAGTTCCCCTCTGGGGACCGGTAGTGGTGGCACCTGTAGTATGCGCGAATCCGATAACCGCGGTTAGGGTGTTTTTTTCCCTTTCCTACATTTCTGTTTATCTTCCATTCCCCCACGTCCCCTTTTATTATAACTCACGGTAACCCCCACTGATTGTTTGCTATTCGTTAGACCGCACGTTGGTGGCAGTGAGGGGGGGGGGGGGGAAGGAAAAGAGGGAGGCAGGATCGAGGTTTTCGCTGGTCATTTTTTTATTTTTTTTGTTCGCTTTGTTTTGTTTTGTTTTGTTTTGTTTGTTTGTTTGATTGGGGGAGAGGAGGATAGGTGGATGGGTTGTGGATAGCCCCCAAGATACCCACAGTTAGAGAAGTGCATGTAGGTGAAAGAAAGCTGTGGAATTGGTACTGAGGGTTATGCCGTCGTGGTCGCTGCCCACGCCCCCCTCCTCCCTCTCACTTCCATCTCCTATCCTCCCCTCTCTCACTTCCATCTCTTCTTCTCCCGCAACTCTCTTCCTAGTTTCGAATTTATTTGTTTTTTCTATAATTTTTAGGGTGGATGAGAAGGGCGAGGGAGAGAGGGAGGAGGGAGGGCGGAGGGGATGATGTGAGAGAGAGGATACACCCCGCGAATGATAATATAATGCCCGATGGAGTGGAGTTGTACTCGCGGGACTAAACCTTTGGTTCAGTTTGCCCAATTCGTTGGATAGTGCTGGTATTACTGTGCTTTATCCACTGCGCCTTGGGCTCTTAGACTACAGTACTATACACTAGCTACGATATTATATGATCGTATACCGCAATTCGCATTACCACAGGAGAGAGGAAGGGAACTAGAGTAGTGTTGAGCACTAAATACTGTACGATTCTGTGCGATTCTGTACGATACTGTACGATGCAAATTTACATCAGAGTAACGTTACTCACGCATACCTTCCCGTCGTATCAAAATGGGCGAGAAAGTAAAAACCAAAAACTCCTTTCTCTTGTGCCCCCCCCCCCCCCTCCTTACAAAAGAGGTTGAAAGGAAAAAACAAAACAAAAAAGCTGAAGAAACCGTTTAACCTCCTCCAAAAATCGATTTTCCTCCCCTACCTCCCCCACCTCCCCCTCTCTCCCCTTCAACTTCAGTCTCAACCTCACTATAGAGCAACACCCCTCCCCTACCCACGTACGTACCCTTCTATAATATCCATCAAAAAAAAGGGGGGGGAACTTACAGTATTCAGCCTTCTTTTTCTCCAACAGCTAATTGCCCAGAAGCACCCTCATCACGGCCAAAAAAACACCACCGGTACTGTACAGTACAACCACCGACACCAGCACCAAAATCTTATAGCGCACAGGTTAAAACTTCCCTCTCAGTTCAAGATCCACACAAGGATCGGCTTGTGCTACACTCCCCCCCCCTCCTTCGACCCATCCCATACAGTACATTTAGAGTGCCTAGGTGCTTTGCATTTATTCACCCTATTGAATATTAACTTGTGTGTACCCGCCAACATTCTGATATCTCCGAGTCCACGCTCAGCCCAATTCTCGTTACCCGGTGAGCGAGTGACTGATTGATCGATGGGATACTCGCAATATGCCCTATTGTACTACATATGCTCATCCATATGCACATTTCCTAAACACGCAATGGCTACTCTGGCCGTCCGTCCTGGGCGAAAGGGTCCAAAACCCGGGGTCAGGTTTTTACGTGAACGAGGAAGTATCGTAAGTTGGCCAGGGCATATATTAAAAAACCCCCACCCCTGGTGGGTATAATATAATATTATACTATGTAACTACCTGCTTATCGGAGGAAACTGATCTTGGTAAAAGTCCAGCTCTATTTCCTTTCAATTCGGATGGGAGCTGGCACCGGAAGTACAGTAGAGGGAAATCAAGGGAACTGCATGGCACTGTACTCTAGCGAGGCGAGGAGCCCTGAAAAAGCGGGGGGGGGGGCTCACTCTCAGCCCTGTACTGCCCTGCGTACAGTACAATAAGTTACTACATACCTAACTTACTTACCATGCCATATCATATGCCACAAACTGGTTTCGCTAGGAGCTATTAGCGAGCACCCGTGGGAGCGAAATACCCTCACTTATTTCTACTATCATTCCTACCGCACTGCACGTGCTGTACTGTACTGTACTGTACTGCACCGTACCGTACCCTACCTTAGACCACAAGTATCCCCCGAGGAAGCGAGACAGAATGAGCAAAACAAAGCAAAACAAAGTTGTGCCAAATAAAAACAAAAACGAGAACGAATGACTGATGTTACGGATTAGCTAGCTAGCTGGATTTGATGGGTGGAACAAGTATTATAAGTCAGGTTGGCTATATACAGAGGGCCATAGACATTGAAAGCGCTTTTATAGTAAAGTATAAAGAAATTTGAAAAAAGGCACAATAGATCATGGCATTACCCCAGGCAGTGCCTGTACGATCATCGCCATCATCGCCATCACCAAGAGATAGTCTCATCCTACCCTCCCCCCCTTTCCTCGCTCATTCACTCACTCACCCGCCCAGTGCTAGCCGTGGCTAGCTAGCCAAAAACTGTCACTACTGTAGGGCATCTCAATCACCTAGAACCAGCGCCGTACGAGGCCTTTGGCTTAATAGAAAAACAAATAATGAAAGCGCCAGCCACCGGCAGGGGCATGCACAAGGGATTCCATAGTTCCTAACTTATCAGTACTTACTTGCTTCCTTCCTCCCTACGCATCATGTCGGTCAGTCAGTCAGTAAGGAAATCAATGCACAGTGAGGTCAGGTCGGGTCGGTCGAGCGAATGTAACCCTACTAAAATGCAATAAATTAAAAAAAGAGCTCGCGACCGGGTGTGTGGATGGATACCGGTAATCATCATTCTTTGGTTTTAGTCTTTCCCTGCCCCTCATGACCCTCCCCCCGCCCATTCATCCACCCATTCATCCCCCATCTCGACTCCTTCCTTCCAAAGAATTCACAATGCTAAATACCATGCCTTACCCCATCAAGAGAAGATATATATCAATTTCAATCCGCCGCTGTGCAATCCACTCACTCATCACACATTGGCCAAGTGGCAAACAGGTTGTAGTATCAGTAGCAGTAGTAGTGGATATCTTCAAACTCAGGCATTCGACTGGAAAAAAGTGGCATAATCATGAAAAGCTAAGCCCGTCCGAGCAACAGCCCATCCATCCATCCATTCCCTTGTGAAGCATAAGAATCGGAGAAAGGAAAAATCAGAAGGAAAAAAATCAACCCTCACAACGACGCCTCTATTGCTTCCCCTCCACTTGAAAATTCAAAACCAAGGGAAAAGAAGTTGGAAAAGGTAAACCAAGAATAGGAAAAGTGGGATAAATAAAGATGAAAAAGGAAGATAAAACACTTCGGCTGGGCAAATTTTTTTAGTCACTCCCAATGCAATGCAATATTTACATAGCCAAACCACAAGACAGGAAAAAGTAGACCCCTCCAAAAAGTTTACCCATGACTACAATCACGCCCGTAGCATATATACAACCAGGAATGAAGTTTCGAGAGGAAATCAAACTGGAATCAGCAAGGTATAACGGAATAGAAAAATGCACTTATGCCCCTTTTGCGTAGAAAAGAAAGAAAAAAGAAAAAAAAGGAAATTCCACAGAACGTCAGGAAAACCGTTTTGAGCCAAACAAGCAACCCATCAACACTTAAAACTCCTAAAAAATCACCGAATGGAAATAAGAAAAGCATAAAAAGGAAACCGGCAGCCTGATGAGATAAAGGATGAGAAAATTGCCCTTCGCTTGTCGTGGCGTCGGGTAAGGCAAGTAAGAAATTTTAAATTTTTGATATCTTTCTCGAGACCCCGGGGTCATTTTTTCTTTTTCTGGAGGTTGGAAAAAGAAGGTGATTTTGGTTTTTGTGGAAGAGTGCGTGTGCTCGTGTTCAACAAAGATCTTGTAGCACGTCTGCAGCACATGTCAGCTTTCAGCCCTGACACCCCCTGGCGCAAATTTGTGAAAAAGCCGACTAACCATCGATAGCAAGGGAGCCACACAAGAAGTCATTCCCGTTTGGAACACCATTGACCGGCTGCGATTCTTGAATTACCGAGTGGCCGTTGGCTTTTAATGTCTTCATGATTGTGTCGAGCGAGTTCAACGTTCGTGAATCGTTGCTCTTGCAGACAATGACAACTTTCGCGCCCGGTGATTCGGGTGCCGCTTTTTGCGAGTGGAGCTGCGAAGTCTGGAGGCTGTAAAAGTCCATATTGTCCAAATTTGGAACTTGTTGCATCGGTGGCGGAGCTAATGATCCGCTTCTGCTGCTACGGAGCGAATTAGATGCCAATATCCCAGATGACTTGTGGAACGATTGGTTTACCTTGAGTATGATGATGACCCACTATCCAAGCCAACCGGGCTATCGGAAGAAAGCTCACTAGGGTGGGTATCGGTGAGAAAGCCGTGGGGGTGACCATTGTGGTGATGCTGAGAATGATGGTGTTCATGGTGGTGGTGATGATGGCCTCCGCTCTGAGGTACAAGGGTATCGAACCAGCTCCAATCGTTGGGGTCAAACTGCTGGCCGTGAGGAGGAGTGTGTTGTCGAACCTCGAAGGTGCGGCCAGTGCGATCAGCCTCGAAATCAATAAAGGCATCAAGTGTGTGATCCATATGAGTAGCCTGTCGGGGATCAATCGTGGCAGATGGAGGGCCAGAGTGTAGGCGGGAAGGATCGATATCTAGGCTATCGTAATGGGTATCATGGGGACTAATATTGCCAACTTCATGAAGGAATTCATCTACCATAGGGTCTGGTAGGGACCCATAGGGGGTAGAGTATGATGATGAATCGTGGTGGAAGTCTGCTGAAGAAGCAATGGAAGAGACGGAGGCTCGGTGAGTTGGGTTTGATCGGTTGAACTGATACATTTCGAATAAATATTAGCACAGATGAATAAACGATATTCAGGTTATGTGTGTAGTAGTAGCAGCAGCAGCGGTAGTGGTAATGGTAACGGTGTCGTGTGGTTGGTAAACGATTGAATGAAGTTTGTTCTCTGAGGGGGATGATAGTTCTTCTTATCCTCTTCCTGTCTAACTGGAGGAGGGTAGGTAGGAGTAGGAGGAAGGTAAGGTAAGATTTATCGAGTAGGGGGAGGGAGGGGTGTATGTGCAATGCAGAAGCTCTGAGGGGGGGGGGTCTGAAGGAGGGAGGTATGGTGTGCAGGTGAATGGTGGGGGGAAGGCGGAGGATGGCCAGGGATTTTTTGTTTTTTTTTCAAAGTACACACCTCTTCAAAGGTCCACATGTTATTGCCAGTGGAGTTTAGAGTGGTGTTTCGGTTTTGTAGTTCGTTCCACCGCCTCATGCATTCTGTTAATTGCGGAGTCAGCGCACCGAACCCGCCGGACCCCACAAGAGCAAGAGGGGCGTGGAAAACATACCGTTATCGTTTCTTGTCATGACGACTTGGGCAACAGAAGCCCAACTATGCAGTTACATAGAAGGTTAGCAATCGACATCTGGCGCATATCCTATAAAAATGAATAGACTCCGGGGGAAAACAGGAACCCAGATAAGTGATAGGGAAGTGGTGAATCGCAATAAATTATTAAGAACAACGATAGTAGAGGAAAAGTTAAAGCGAGTAAAACGATTAATCCACTGCTGCATCTTGCATCCTGCCTCTTGATTCCTGCTGCTGGGGCATGCTTCTGCTTGCGCTTCTGCCTGCTTCTCTGCTTCGCTCGCCTGCCCATGCTCCTGCCTCTGCTTCTTCGGAACTGCCGTGGAAGATTTGGCAAGCAACGGAAAAAACCACCACTACCACCATCCCCACAAAATGCAGCTGCAAGAGCCATTCATTCTCTTGCGAAGGGGAAAAGAAAAAAAAGGGCAGAAACAGTAAAAAAGAAAACGGATAGATATTATGGAAGAAAAAAGAGGACTCTCGTGGACTTACTTCTTTCCGTACTTTTGGACAGCACCTGATAGCCTCTCGTCCTCCTCAGGTTTCCATTGACACTTCCGCACCGCTTCCATCATTGTGTGATGCCACCGCTTCCGACACTCCTTCTTACTACGCCGAGGCAAGGATGCCGCAATTGCGTCCCATTTTACAGGTCGGCTCTGCTCCTTCTCTATCCCATCCCCGACAGATGTTAGCGAAACACTAACCCCCCCAATAAGAAAATGAGAGAACGTTTAAAATATTATTCGCAATCCTCCCATTATTGTCTCTCTTCCCCTTCTTTCTCACGCACAACGCGCACTCACGCACACGTAAACCTCCACCCCACGTTTTGCCCTTAACCAACTGCTGGCAATTTACCAAAATGGGTATCATGTCTCCCCCCCCCCTCCCCACCTTAGGAAAAACGAATCGGAGAAAAAAAGCGAAAATAAGATATGAAGGATGAGAAAATGAAATGGTATGCATACCTTGACAAACTGCCTTTCTTAGCTGCTTATCCTCTTCGCTACTCCAAGGCCTTTCGGCATGGGGATCAAATGTTGTCATCATGGCGGTGAGGGCGGTTTTTGGGGCCGGTTTTCGTATGGTGGGAAAGTTGGTGGAGGGAATAAGAGTGTGTGATATGGGGTAAGAGAGTATAAGAAATGTTGCTCTCTTAAGGAGCTTTTCTTTTCCGCTCCAACGGCGCCGAAGCAAGCTACAGGCTATATATATATATATGCGGGTAGTTGAAACGGACAGATATAGGGTCGCTGTCCTTGGTAGCAAAGCTAGTAGTAATAGTAGTCGAATAGAACTTATTCTTCCCTCTACCAAGACTGTGGACAAAAGATGGAATTGTACAAGAACAGTTTCCAGAAAATCGGCCTATGTTAGACGCCTATTCGTAAGGATGTCCGAAGCGCTGATGGATATAGATCTGAACGGCCGAGTAAAGGAAAGGGGACTACAGGAATCTAGAGGAGCTCGGAGATGGAAGTACGATATTTAAGTAAAAAGTCGACAGCCATTGTACCCTGAACGAGTTTCTGAAAATGATTTTCAGGTTGAGGAGGAGGGGTGGGGGGCTGGTGGTAGCTGAGGGTGTGATCGAGGGACATCTTGGTCTGGCGGAGTATCGAAGGTCGAAAGTCGAAGGGGAAGGGTGGTGTGTGTGTGGGATGTGAAGAGCCAAGAGATGTTGCTCCGACAACAGCAACCACAACCCACGAACAAGTACCTGTAGGGCTAGAGTTAGGAGGCTTGTTTGTAGACAACGACAGGGGTGTTGATGAAAGGGGTGGATGCACTGCAACTAGCACCAGGAAAACATGGAAGGAAGGGAAGGGCAGTTCGTCCGAAAAGGTGTGCGTGTGTACTCTATGTAGCAAGCGGAGGTATGAACAGGTGTAGGTGTATGTAAGGTTGAGTAGAAAGCGAAGAGCATTTGGGTAACTACCGAGGATAGGGCCCTTCCTGCGTAAAGAATACAGATATCCCCTCCCTACAGACCATCCGGATGGCCCTTCCCCAAATCTCGAAACCACTTCAAAAGTAAGAGGCCAGCAGGGACCCTCCCCCCCTTCACCGAATTCAAACCAACAGTGAAATTGACAAGACTACCCCCTCGGAAACCCGAACTAGTAAACAGAAGAGAATATTCCTCTTCCTCAAACGAGAAGGGCTAACAGGCGAATTGTAAACGTGCCATCCTTCTTCCCTGGCCTATGATACTATCTATCTGCTTCGGCCCTCTTGAACCCTCGTTTCAAAACTTTGATAATGGCAGATAGGTGTCTCCTTTCCCGCCGGTTTTTTGACACAACCACACCTACTAGCTAGCCACGCAGCACTTCGCCAAACCACCCCGCAAAAGCCACAATCTACGATAGACGGTACTATCTGTCAACCAATTTCGGCTCCAACTTGACACCTCCGTGCCTAGACGAGACAACCTTTTGTGGATTACTTATCCTAGCTCGAATGGAGCCACAGACCACCCGCATCAAACTCCCATTCTCACTTTAACGCAGCGGCAGGGCACAGTGCATGCCCTTTTTCTTCTTCTCCCCTCTTTCTTCTCCTTCCGTCTCCCCCTCTTGCTTTACTTTCGCGATCCCCCGGTACTGTCGTCCGTTAACTCTGTAAGACTTCCGCAAGGGGGTTAGTCCATTCCCGAACTACAGGAACGCTGGGTTCAAATCTTCAGACCATCTCGGCACCAGAAAAGCCTGGGCCACCAAACAGGAAGCGGCTGCCATCACACAGCACCACATATCTGATCGCTCAACCCTTGCCGGAAGCCCAACTCACACTCCACCACTTCCGCCCTCTCAAAATTATAAACCCATAGCAAGAGAGGTATTCCGAAAGGTCAACACCGTGCAAAAAAATGTAATTTTTCCCCCAAATAAAGAATAGTTTACCCTCATCACCCATCACCCATCACCCATACCCTGCCGGGTCCCTTATTCCTGTCCGACTCTCTCGCATACGCCATGGGCTTTTAGAATATCAAGGGGGGGGTTCTTCACACATTGGCAGATCTTCAGTTCTTCTGAAGATCGATAAGGGAAACCAACCACCAGCCTCAAGCCGGACCCTTTGATAACCGAGTTAAAGGGTTATTAGGACCAATGTGCAGTATGATACACACCACACTGGAGTGACAACAAATTCGTTAGTTGTAGCCCTAGTTTTTCCTCGTTTCCCCTCGAGGGTCCGATACGTCTATCTTACGTTACCATGCCTTGGAGGCTATTGCACTATTGCACTATTCACAGCCAGTCCGTATCCATATATCGTATCAACGGGCTTGTTTCCGGGGGCCCTGTATTACGCAAGACTCTTAATCGTGCTGGAGAGCTTTGGGGAAGCCTGCCGGTAGCTATAGCACTGATCCCTCCTTCCAACTCTTCACTATTGCTCGTCCCTTCCCACCCACCCCTCCCTTTTTTTCTCCCGCAATCATCTATCTTTTCTCGATGCGGCGCCGTCGTGGCCGTAGATCCGATGCCCAAACAACGTCAATCTTGGGTCTTCATCATCATCATCATAATATCCCCGGCCCTACAGCCTCCAATGATTGGACGTCTTTGCTTCAGCAAGGCGTGAAGACAGGCAGTGAACCTGACCCCGAACAGTCTCGAAAAACCCCTGACGAGTGATCAGTTATGCTCGTTACACTGCTCCCAAGTGGAAAGCATGCTAAACTAAATAAAGGGGGTTTACGGAGTGCTCTACTAGCGTACGGACCATATGCACAATTTCTTCCCTCGTTACGAGGGGACCTTGCTCTTTTTCCCGCTCTCTCTTGCTCCCTAGTCTTGTTTAGGTAATGTATCGTATATGGGCTACAAGTATCTTGGCCTCTTTTCTTTTTTCCCCTTCTTCCTTACCATTTGATAGGGGATAGGACTTAAAGCGGCGTTTCGGTAGCGAGGTGTTTGCTTGGTTGTTCTTGTAGATTGTGGAAGTTATGGGCTGCAGACGTTTCAATTTGGGCCATGCAATGCTTAATTCTGTCGATCTAAAGTGGACTCTTCCGGACGGGTATGACGAAGGTAGTGCCGACCAAGGGTATCATAGAGGCGACTTTTTTTTCCCTTTCTTTTTTTCTTTTTATCACTGTTCTACTAATTAGTTTATCGGCACCGCTATTAGTATAGCGCTAAGTTACTTGAGGCTGGACCGATGCAATACGATAGGTGGTTTGAATCTCGATCATGAATGAGATTTCTTTTTTCTCTCCAAGCTCGCGTGCGTGCTCCCGGAGCAATAATAAGACATATGTGTCTCACCTTTATATATATATTTTTGTTTTTGTTCTTTTTTGTTAGAAAAATAAAATGAGAATATATCTACTTGTACCTCTACCACTGCTAGATATATATGACTTGTGGTTGTGGTGGCTGTGGTGGTGCTACTTGTTCGTTCATGCTCCTGAACCCAACCCAAGACCTCACAACACAAGCGGAGAGATAGCGCTCATCGGATACGGGCTCGTATCCTGCATAGTCGCCAAGAAGGACTCGAGTTCGACTTCTGGGGCTCAAACGGTGGATGGTAAAGGGAAAGCTATCCGCCGATTTCTAATTTCTAACATAATCAAGATTGGAGGTGACATGTAAAGTACACTACCGAAAAGTGGATCCATCCGTATCCGGATTTTTTGACCTTTTTTTGACCCTTTCTACGCGGTCCGTTATTTGCCCGACTCCAAGCCCGCAAGGTAGAGTTGTAGGGTATTACAGCAATATATTTTTAAAAAAGCACCTACCTACCTATTTATTTATTTCCCCGAGTGGGGAGTGAGCGAGTGAGTGAGCCACTGAGCTAGTGAGTGAGGATGTATGTTTGGCCCGCATAGGAATCTCCAAGAGATAACCTTTTCCGCGCCAGTTTCAGGGGGACCGAAGCGGAGGGAGACGAGATGATTTACGGGGTGGTACTGCACTGTACTGAACTGTACCTCTGTGGCTCGGAGGGGGCTTACCTTACCCGACTTACAGTACCGTGTGCTGTGTAACTTGGTTCGTGTGGTCCGGTCGCTCACGCACGCGTCACTGAACCAAATCACACTTTCCCTTGTTTCTCCATTCCTTTCTTTCTAAAATAAATATATGAAGGTAAGCGGAGGGTGTGTGTGTGGGGTGAAGGGGGGGGGGGTGAGGATGGGCCGGGGGGAGGTTTTGTGAGACCTGTTGTGGATGGGGTGCGGTTACTGTCTACTTTGGGGAATTGTGAAGTTGCCTTTTTGGCAGCTAGTTGCGCCCGTGGTTGATTATGTGAATTCTGACGCATGTTGCAACCCCTTCGGTGTTTATGAGGGGGCGCTGTTAAGAGTTGCAGATACCGTGGGTTAGTCGCTATTACTTTGGGAGGGGGAAGGCAGGTCGGGGGAGATAACCTTCCAAAGTCCACAAGTCCATAGTAGGAAGGGGGGGGGGCTTACGGTGGACTAACACCGAGAGAAGAACTTGATGCCGCAACTCTGTTCAAATTGGATACGGATGTGGTGTTCGATTTCAAGGGCTTCACCATCGAGGGAGGGGTAGGATAGAAGGAGGAAACCGGCATACCATCGAAGCATTTCCATACTATGCCTCTCGTGATTTCCCCACACCAAGCGAATACCGCTTGGAGACTGACAAAATGGGTTATCGTGTAATAAGGGCTCGCATCTCGTCTACATTTTAGTCTTGTTTATAAATGTCAAAGGGGTCACTGGCGAGCCACCTTAGGCCAACGGGTAATCTCGTGAATCCGTGACATCCCCAGTCCCCGGCGCCGCCCGCTCCTGTTCCTCGTTTTCTGTCCTCCCCCGTTCCAAACTTACCCCACCCCCACATATCTCTGTGAGTGGGGATTGTGTCCTATCGCTTCAAGATACAGTTTTTGGCTGGTACATCCGGACCCGAAAGGATGGCAGAGTCTACCGTATATCTGAAGGGGTACAGGACCGGTACGCACTCTTGGAAAATACTGTTTCGAGACGAGTCAAAGCGAGACATCTTAGACAGCAGACAATATGAATTATGGTAAGGGCGGCTGTAAATGTACAAGTATCTCCGGTACAACGCACATGGCGCCTTATCCAAATGCATGCATGGGGTTCGCCTTGCCTTGTCTTTCTCCCCTTTCCTCTATTTTTCTACTAAAAGGCTACGGGGACTGAAGGTGAAGTCCCAATCTTATGATACTTCACATCGGCATAAGTTCTGTGATGCTGGTGCAGCCAAGGAGGGAATGAGGGGGAAGGAGGAAGAATGGAAGAAGAAGAAAAAAAGAAAAGGAGGGAAAACACACAATCGAAGTCTTTCTTGTCCACTCGGCTTAGGTCTGTTGCTGGCTATTATCTGGCACGACCTTCTGTCGCCGTGTGTTTTTATGTGCGTATGCGTGTGTATGTATGGATGTGTGGGTGGACCGGTACGAGCGCTCGAGGACTGCATAGTACTCGTACTGAACCGGTACTCGTACACTATGTGTGGATAGGACAAAGGTGGAGGGTCATAGGCGGCTTTTGGGTGGTCACCCTCCCCGTGTCCTGCGGGCTACCTTCGTTTCGTCTTCGTGCTGCTGGCTTCTGCGTCCTTCTGCATGGGTTCTGTTGCACGTGCACTCAAAATCAGAGTACGATCGTCCATACTCGAGGACCAACCCCGGGGAAACAATTAAACCACCCATTTGGTACGAGCCTTGGACAAGAATGGCCAAGAGTGACAACTCTTCGCCTTTAGGTTAGGTGGGGCAACTACTATAATGGGACTAGCAAAGCGGTACAGTACCTCTTGGTAATAACATACGGTACGGTAGTAAGGAAAGTAAGGAAGCGCCAGAATTATCGGACGAAAAAAGAAAAGAGAAATGAAAAAAAAGAAAGGAAAAGAAAGGAAAGGAAGAAAAAAAAGGAAGACAAAAGAAAAGAAGGGGACAAATAACTATGCGTGATAGAGAATGTACTTGCAGAGTACAGCACACTAAGTCATTGATGATAGCCCAGAGCCGGCGGATCTCCTCGCACCCGTCCGCTAGTTCAGATCCCTTCCTCCTGACGCATAGAGTCCTACTTATTCGGCATGTACCTTTAAGTGCTGTACTCTAGTGTGCGGAAGGATCTCATCTACCTGCGAATCATCGAATCGAATCCACGATCGTAAAGTATACCCTAACCACTATCGTCACCATCATCACCACCACCACGACAATACTGGTTGTGGGCTGTTGTCCGTTGTCGGGATGTGGGGTTTTCTGATAAAGAAATAGATTGGGCTTCAGTGGAGCGGCTATAATGGTGATATTTTCACTTTTTTCTTTCTTTTTCTATCATGCATTTTGCTCCTTGAATGGCATAGTAAGTTACGGGATCTTTTGCGTCACAACCTGATCCTCTTGTTATGTTTTCGCTTGGATTGTTACAAACCCGAGTAAGGGAAAGCCGTTCCTACTCGTCCATCTTTTCTATCATAGTAACGCAATTCTACTCCCCCTACCCTGATTTCCCAATCATAGTCCTATCTTGTAGAGTACTTTTTCCACGCGGGAGGACAGAGGGCTCTCTCTCATCCTTTCTTTAGGTTTGGTTAGGTTAATCACCCCTAGCCATATTTTGCAGCTGAAAGAATTTACATTATCAATTCCATTCCTGTAACGTGATCTCCAATATTATAGGGGAAACTGTTTTCTCTCTCTTTGTGTCTCCCCGTTGAGTTTATCGGCGATAAGGCTACAATAACACCGATCATGAGTAGGCTTCCTAACAAAAACTATAGATTGCAACAGCGCCGCTATGGTGCCGCAGTAGCGGACAGTGCTGGAGCGATTGAAATCTACAGGATTTCCGGTCCCGGAGCTACGAACCGGAGCCGAGAGCAGGCACGATAATCAATTCCTTTAGAGTGAGAGAGAGAATTGTGGAAAATAACGAGGGTCCTGACGATCCCCATAGGGCCGCTAAACGTTGATATGGTCTTAATTCATAGTTTAAAAAGGGGATCTCTGAACTTCGTTCTTGAATCCTTCTACCTAGAATCTATTGAGCTTTCTGTCTGGCATACGAAAAAGAAAAATCAGGGCACGAGCCTCTAACCTCTATCGATAAACCTAGAACATAACCACCGATCTCCGAAAGGCAGCTATTTCTCAACAAGACCAACGCTTTTACCCCGTGAGTTATTTTCTCATCATTGATGAGCCCCGTCCCTTGCCCTTTGAATCATTTCGATCCTGACTTGGGCAATCCAGGTAAAAATAAAAAAAGATATGTCTCCAAAAGTTTGGCTCATCACTGGATGCTCCTCCGGTTTCGGCGGCCTGCTCGCAAGAGCTGCCATGAAGAACGGTGATAAGGTGGTCGCGACAGCTCGTGATCTAAAGAAGATCGATGACCTGAAGGCCCTGGGGGCTGCAACCTTAGTCCTTGATGTCTGCGACACGGAAGAGAACATCCGAAAAGCTGTTGCAGATGCAAATGCTGCGTACGGACGGATTGATATTCTGGTCAACAACGCCGCGTACATCCTGGAGGGAACAGTAGAGGAGTCCAGGTATGTTACACTCAAAAGCACACACGGTGTTTTATTTACTTTTTTTCTCTGTCCGTTATCCATATCTTTTTCCCCCGAGCCCCGACCCACCCCATGAATAGAGATCAGAGTGATTAACATAAAGTGCAAACTCACAGCGCATCAGAAGTATTCAAAATCTACAACACCAATGTCTTTAGGTCCCTGACGGTAACCCGTGCAGTTCTGCCCTACATGCGTGCTCAAAAGAGTGGTACAATAGCAAACATGGGGTCTATCGGCGGCGTTAGGGGAACTCAGGGGGCAGGTCTCTACTGCTCAACCAAGTTCGCAATAGCAGGTATCACTGAGTCCCTTAAGGCTGAGGTCGCGCATTTGGGCATCGATGCCGTCTGTATCGAGCCCGGCTACTTCCGCACAAACTTCCTGGTGCCAGGGCACAGGACCCCCACCGCTGCACGGATCGCGGATTACGACCCTGTTATGGAGCCCATCAGGAACATGTTCAACACGTACGATAGGGCTCAACCAGGTGACCCAGAGAAAGGTGCCCAGCTGATTGCCGAGATCCTGACAAACTCTGGGAGAGTCGCCAGGAAGGAGGTTCCCATTCGTGTGCCACTTGGCTCGGATGCTATCGCTTTCATCAGCGCTAAGGCGGAGGAGACTTTACAGACTATGAAGGAGTGGAAAGATCTCTCTTCTTCCACTGACCATGACGATGTCAAGAACTAGTTGTATTTTGCTTAAGCTGAGCTTGCCTGATATAGTAGTTTCTTATCGGGATATGATATGTTGAATATTATAGGGATCATTCATTATTGCGAAAAAGCAATATTTACCCCGTGAAAATCATTACCAAATTGTCTTATGAGCCACGCTATCTCGTGATATTTGCATATTTGTGAAATAGATTAGGACTAGCTTGTCGGTGCCAAGGATTTTCTCGACAGACGCCTTGCTTTTTTTGACATTCGGACATGGTATAGTGGTCTTTGACAACCTTGAGGTCCGAAAAGGCAGGGAGGATATCCCAACGCCGAAAAAAACACCCTAACCTTAACTAGAGCATCCTAGTGGCTGGGCCTGGTAGGTAGTCTACCAGTCTCTGCAAGGCCAAATCCTTGAAAGAGCGACCCCCACGCAGTCAACGACGATGATGTGTCTGATCGTGTCGAAGATATCTCTCGATTACACACTAGCCTACTAGCGGATCGCCAGGGAACCGGATACCGCCCCGCCTACCGGGAAGCCAACAGCTGTTTCTTTGCCCACAATCAGCATCTTCATAGATCTTATCTACGGGAGTTCCAATTAGTAGTGAAAAAATAAGCAAAAGGGTCGAGTAAATACAAAAAATGATGAGTTTCAACATAATGCATAAACCCATCGTGCATACTCCCCTCCCCCCTTCTGCCCGCGAAAATTCCAAAGAGGGAACCACAATAGAAACACAGTGTGATACGTGAATTGTTTTTTTTCCCTCCTTAATCTTCTAAAGCTCTCCCTCCTACTGGAATGTGTGGAGAAAAAGGCCCCCATTACTCAATACTTTCCACCTCCCCTCTGCCCCTCTATCTCTCATTCCAATTTCTTGGCTTCTCCTTTCCTTAGCATGCCAAGTGAACCCGATCTAGAGGCTCTATATCCAAGTTTAGGGCTTTCCTGGGAACCCGTCCATCCACACAAGCACACATAACAGAAAAGGTACATAAAGAAGTAAAAGCAAATAAAAAAAAGCATGGCAGAATGAAAGGCAGCCCCCCCAGACAAGCCGGAGGGAAGAGGGGGGGAGCAAAATTGATCTACCAACCAGATAACCCTGGTCAGATCAATGCGGGACCAATTCTACGGTATCACCGGGAAAGCATGTAAAGAACGTCCTCCCTGGTCGAAAAGAGGAAGTTTATACGGCCGATCTGATCGACTGAGGTTTTCTTTTTTGTGCTTGCGACTACCATAATTGGTTAGCTAGCTAGTCGACTGGCTTTCTGTATGCGTGCATATGATAGATGTGTGGGTGTGCTGCCCCTGTGGGTAGGTGTGTGGTGGGAAGGCAATGTAAGGTAAGGTAAGGTACTCGAGTAGGTAAAGGGCCCTGCATACCGGTATGGTGGAGGCGGCGGCCCAAGGAGTTGGGATCGAAGTGGTGCACTGTAGGTATTATGGGGATAAAACATGGGGGCAGTTTTTGACTTATTGGCTTATGGTGGTACGTTACTAGGGGTGTTTTAGTATGAATGTTTTGATTCACACATGGCCTGAGCAAGGCTACGCAATGAAGGGGAAAGGGCTGATGCAAGGATCTTCATTTTTTTTAATAAGCAACAATAGCCTACTACTAGCCTAAAAGTACAGAAGAAGCTCTCCCCTTTTTTTTCTTTTTTTCCCTCCATTATCGAAACTCAATCTCATAGATCCAAGCAGTTATACGATAGGATCCGACATTTGTACCACCCCGTGTGGGTATTTTTCCTATAAAAAGCTGACTAGCTACGGAGTTCCTGACCCACTCACCCTTGCGTGGTATGATACGAGGAGCCAGCGAAAGAATGACGAGAACTCAGGGTCCGATCCTGCCGGCGACTTCTGAGGGCTTATTTGGTTCGATCCAGCGACAATGGGTCAAAAGAGTTAGAGGGGAGTATAGTTAGGAAGGGGGGGCTATCATAGCGGGCCAAACCAATGGTTCTAAGGAGTTTAGAGGAGTAGGGAACCCGGGTTAGTTCGGACGGATTCGGGGCGAGTGATGGGAGTATGAAGCTTCAAACGGGTGTGTATAGGTATCATAAGTCGCGCCCGTCCTGCAAGGCTCGTAGCGCCTAGCGATGCAATCACAGTAAGAATAAATCATAGGGTTGGCTCGGGTATCGCTGGAGAAGAAAAAGCATTTTTGCCAAATCACTATCAAACGTGGGAGAGAGGGGATATCAACCTATGTGCTCCGTTACACTCAATTATTGACATGGGATGTCTGAGAACAAAAAAAGAGTGCCCACCACCTGTGATCTGCTGCATAAGAGATAAGGCTTGGCACAAAGAGAATTGCTGAGTCAGTGCTCCAATAATCTTTTTTCGAGCAAATTGTGGCTTTGGAATGTTGGTCGAAGCCACTCTGCGAGCTGCCAAATACCTTTTTTAAGCATGTTAAGCGGGCTCCGAGTAACCATCACCAGCCCGTTCTCGCCCGAACCCTGAGTAACGGCCAACCACAGTACTATCCAGCGAACATCGCAGCACAGATCGTCCTAGAATAAATACTGAGCTCCCCGCCTCACGGCTACGTCGGGCCGAATGGTGTAATTTCGCAATTCACTGAGGATTACGAGGACGGCTTAAATAGGCTAGATCTTGTGGTTGGGCGGAGGGAATGTGTACATATTCATCATTTCGTTTATCAAAAGGGAGATATATCCGTTCTCCCGTTCTATCGAAAGTTGGGGAGGTTTTTTTTCTCACAAAATCTCACTCTTTGTTTATTGGGCATCTGGTTCCTGCTAGAGACGCAAGAAATACATGTAAAAAAATTAATCAAACGAAGCCCTTTTTCTCTCCTTCCTATACACATTCCAAATGCGCCTCTCTAGCCTTTTTCTTCTGCTGCCTACGTTTACTCTGGTGGGCTGTAGGCAGGTAAGGCTCGGCGGGGGAGATTATAATAATATCGAGATGGGAGTTTCCCGTTGGCACCGATGTCCAGAACCCTCTTCCTCCGACGTATTCATCATCCCAGCAGTTGTATCGTCTGAGGTAGGGTAGACCCAGACCGGACGAAGCTTGCCCTGTTCCAGTGTTGGGAATTCAAATATGCCGTCCCCTCAGTACCCGGTTTGGAGACGGCCAGCCTAATCCCATGGGGTGATTTTGTCGAAAGCTTTCAGTTCGATATCAAAGGTGCATATCACCAATCGCCACACGCACCACCGGCCGTCTCGTTGATTTTGTTTACTGCTGGTGAAGGTGTTATTTCCGCTCCCTACCTGATCTAATATTCCTCTTTTTTCCCCCCAATGCTTTTGCGCCTGTATACGTGGCTTTGTGGTATGCGCTGATACTAATTTCTCCGAAGGTGTTATGACCATTCCAGGGACTGGGCAGGAGTGGCGGGGAAGGGGTGGGGGTATCCTCATTGTCGCGGATACGGATGGGTCTCAGGAGATGGACTGGAAGGCCGGAACCAGGGTTTTTGATTTTTTCTTCTCGGGGCTAGACGCTATTCCTGAGCATAAAGTTGTTCCGGCTTGTGAAGCTTAAGCAACAATATGATATTTCCTTTTTATTCCCTTTCACGCGTATGCGCGCTTGTGTATGCGTGTATCGCCCGGGTTCTACTTTTTCTAACCCCCCGCCATGCAGGTGTATGCGCCATGCACAGCACATGCTATGCTCAGGAGTTCCAAAGACCAAACGCCGAAATATAAACTGCTTTCCCTGGTTACAGAGGATAGAAAAAAGAAAAAACATCTGGTTATTCCCGCATGTGATACCTCTTTCAAAAGTGGAGAAAATGTGGGCCTCAAGTTTAGTATGATAGCTAGTTCACGAGAAGTAATTTATTGGTTTGTCACTGCTGTTACTGCCCGGGGACTGCCCTTGCATAAAGGGCTCTTGCGGTTTGACCCCTTTGACATGTGCCTTCCTCCTTCAAAGAAACAACGAGCGCCGAGAGTGCGGATGTATATTGTGGACCCAGGGTGTTCAGTGGGTTTTGCTGTCCCGCCGTTTTTCGACGATGGGTAATATCGCGCAACTTGAAGTCACCAGCGCTCTCGGGCTCTGTGGGCGCTTTGAGGGGATAACTAGTGTCAGCTCATACTACAGCGCACTACGCAATAACATGATTCCCTTATGATATTGCCTCGTAAGCCTCCTCTATCTTGCCAAGTTAGGTTTATTTCTCTCCTCGGTCTTCCTACGGGCCGAGCCGCCAGGGAAAATTTGCGGTAACAGGGAAAAAATTCCGGATCGCCTCCGAATCCGAAACGCGCCCTCTCCAGAGGCCGAAGTGGGGTGTGCCTATCGCTCTTTTGGGGAAATTAAAGGGTTTTGTGCCAACCGACCATTAGGGCCACCTAGTGCTGTACGGTACTATATTTGAAGGACACCACAGGTCAGCCAAGCGTAGGGTAGGACCAATGATCAGGGTGGTGGGTGTCAGAGCGAGTGATGTGCTGCAGCAGCACTACACGTGTTCTGGCTAGCACAAGAGTTAGGCATAAAAAGATGTACGGAGGAAAGGGTGCTGATGGTGTTTAGGTCGAAATTGGTAAGGTATTATAGCACAGCATAGTACGGCACAGTACACCACAACTAGCTCATCTAGAAACGCGAACCTTCCGTTGCTGAACAAGAGCTCTGAGTCTCTTTTTTCTTTTGATAGACGGACTGGACCGGAGGCTGGGTGTCTTATCAATTATATTTCCTTAAAGTTGACTGAGGCGAGAATAAATAGTGATCCCGAAAGGGTCAGATTTTCTAAGCCTTTTTTGCGAAGCACTCAAAACACTCCCTTCAACAGTCCCAAACCTAAGGGGTGGGTGACGTATCCACAAACTCCGAACCTGACAAAAATCGAACCGCCGCGAAATAACAGAGATCTAGCCATAATGCAAGTGCCAGCGGATTTATTTTTCGCAAGGAGCGAAAATCTAGAGGGTTTATTGAATGCACTCCCGAAGATTTTAGGTGAGTGCGAAATTGGTTCCCAAATAGGATACTACAGTAGGTAAGGTGCTCAATGGTGGACGAGCCCGACAATGCTAACTAAGCAACAGCAATTTTGGTGCGGTTAGCATTAACTCTGTCTCAGTTCTGGATCGGCTTCTAAAAAGATTTGCACCGTACTTTTTATCCCTGACCCTTGTATAGTAGAGAGAGTTACTAAATAGGAAGACGGACGTCAGCAGGCCATCTAAAATGAAGGAGGAATAAGAAGCCTCGAGGAAGTTTCTACCCACAAACCGCGCATGGGTCCCGCAGTATCAGCACGACCAGTACGGTAGGAGAGCATTGTCCCACTGGCTCCTCCGCCCCCACCGTTCAATGTGGTAGGAAAAAATAACAATATGATATCAAGGTGCAGCGAGCTCGGAATTCCATCCGTCATCTCAACAAAAACCTCGCCCTGTACTGCCATGATTGTGGATGGCGAAATTGATGCCAATCTTTGTTCATTGGAGACTCCCAATCAGGTTATTCCAGCAGACTCGATAAATAACTAGACAGCTCGATGGCTTCACTTCATGTGCCAAAGGTTGCTCATAGTGGATTTCCTAGTTGCGGGTATTCAATCAAGTGTGGATGGGCTGAGAGGGCCCTTCTGAGTATTGAGGTATCATTATTTCTTCCCCGTAACTACATCCCGGCACCCTTCTCTGCACACCTCCTGCATATAGTACATGCCGAATCCATTACAGGTTACGACTACGAATATCGAGATTGAGAATAACTGGGGCAAAGGGTACTATTGGTTCGTAGGCTATTTCGGCAATTAAGAAAGCCGTATATCGTGGAGCCACCCTGGTATGAGAAGTAGAAGGTTCGCTTGACGTTTTCCAAAAAATAAATAAATAAATAAATAGGAGCCTAGAGTGACCCCTCGTCTGGTTACTGTTACCAAATTTTGGCCGTAAAAACTGAAATCACCTCACTCATTCTCACCCTCTACGGTAAGTAAGGTCTTGGTATGTAGCAAAAAAAAGTGCCCTCCGCCAAGTTTTCCATGCAAAATTCTCATCACTTCCAAATAACTCTGTCATACCAGAAACAACCGCAACAAACCCTGTCATTCAAATCCTGACTTTTTTTAGTGGTTTACCACTAAAACTGGAGTATCTCCAATCCGGCGACTTGAGCAAGACTTTGGTATGATGAATTCTTTAAACTTTTATTGACCGTCTGAATGGCCCGCCTCATACAAAATGGCGATCTCAGGGTGGATTTCGGCCTTCCTCCTTAGAACTCTAGCTTTCAGATTTCGCAGAATAATTCATGTAGCCTGACATTTAGCTACCGTAAGAACTCGAATAATTGGATCTCATGCTAGGACGTTGGAGTTGCCTTTGCTGGTAACGTCTGGCTCTTTTTTCTTTTCTTTTGCCTCAAGCCCAAGCTGAGGGGGGTGCAGTTTTCACTGTGCGCTAGCCCCCTTATCCAAGAGAGGCAATTTCAGACGCGCGAGGCCCAATTATTCGAGTTCCTACCGCATGTAAACCTTTGGGTTAGACTGCCGAAAAAAATTACTAGATTTTTCTCACTCGTTGTTGCTATATAGGTGTCTATTAGGAATTGGTTCTTCGTAAGGAAAGCCAAGGTAGTGTATAATACTGGCGCATTTATTTTATTTCCGAGATCATACTTCACCATTTATAAAACCCCTCTATCGGCTCCTTCGGAATACCTATGTAAGTAACTCGTCTATAACCATCACAACACACGCACCACGATGCCCAATCATACCTGCATAATACATAAGATATCCATTTATTTTAATTACTTTTTCCCTCAAAGAGAATATTAATACTTTGACTACCGCGTTTATTATGGCAGCCCGCCCGGCGGGGACTTTATGTACGTAGGGGCAGGGAAGGAAGGAAGGAGAAAGAGGGGGAATCGAATTTCATGGGAAGGTGGTGTGCTGCTGGGCAGGTAACATGGTATTCGTTTCTTCTTCTATCATATAAGGAATCTAACAACCCCCCGATCAGCACTCACCGCTTTGAACTTCTCCAGTACCTGTAATTTTGGGGAATGCCGTGTTCGACGGGTATAACTGGCTCCGGTACTGTGTTTCAGCCTTTTGCCAATGCAGTAGACCAACGCCTCTACTGCTCTCTCTATAGTATTTACCTAGCAAAGAAGCTACAGTACTAGTACTACAGCCGGTATCTATCTCAATAAACTGTAGTACTAGCGCACAAAACGGAAATTTGTCGAGCTACCCTCCCCCTCCCCCCCGGTTTGCTTTTCCTAAAGAAACAAGTGCCCGTGAAATTCTCCGCAAATTAGTAGAATACAGTAAGCGCCTGGGGCCTGTTGCGGCGAAGGGCATGCGAGATCGGTATACCGTTGCACTTGGGACTTTTTCAAAGATCGTGCTCTGCGTTGATCTTGCACTTTTTTCGTACATTTGATCACGGGCCAAGGACGAGTGATTGGCCATGGCCAGCCCTAATTCAGGGTTCTGGTATAATACCGGATATTAATACTCGCGAGCATGTATGATACCTGATCTCTTTTAAAATGAAACTGCCAGGGTCATTGGTACTCGTACTCGCATCCTAGCCAGCTAATCTTGTGGTGCGTCTACCGGACTGAATGGTCTGCCTGGCTTGCTGTATTATGTGAATTCGGGGGTTTATTCTCCAGGCCAATCTAGGCTTGCAGATGTCGTTTGCCTTTTGGATTCTTCCGCGGTCTGTCTAGCTATACCGAAGATGGTTAGGGGATGGACTCCCTTTCTCCTGCGCTGTGCCGTAAGTAATGTCCTCCGTATTTTTTTATTTGAACATTTTCTGATTGGGTTTTCTCCCCTACACATTTCTAGTGTTTGCCTTATCTTATCTTGCTTCAAGCATGTTTTTGTGCCCTGCGCCTCCGGCTTCCTGCTCTGGGCAACTTATGATGGACGGGAAGAGGTCCCAATCTCGGAAACATCCCTGTCTGCCCTCTATACAAGTAGTGCGCCCTTATCGGTCGGTGAAACAATGATTTCGAAATTTTGGATGTTACGGGGGGGTGTACAGTATCCCAGAGGGTCGCGAGATTCTCGAGTTGCGAGAGTCGTAGCATAAAAACGGGTACATGCCTCCACTTATTTCGAGGCTTACCCCAAAAGAGGAACTTCAATCCCAAGAGCAAACAAGAAAAGTACCAAAGAAAATTTAAAGGCAGGGTTGACCATGGGAAAATCCATGCCAAGTGGCCAAGAGCGCCGCCACTCTCGCAACTCGAGAATCTCGCGACCCTCTGGGATACTGTACCTGTTGTTCTCGAACGGACTCTTTCCTTAGGGAGAGTTTGGGATGCAAAGTGCACCTTTGCGGCTGGGAATTTTTTTTATCAGAGGGATGGAAGCAGCGGTTGGTGCTGGAGAAATGCAAACCAAGGGGGTTTCGCCTGTCGCTTCTAGCCATCTTGTCAATTGCCGTCTTGCCCACATTGTAATCCGATGTTTCAATTCGTGGGAGGATTTCCGGATTCTGTTTTCTTCTTTCTCCCTGCCATTCCCTGCCTCGTCCCTCCTCTCGCTAGGCGGACCGGAGCTGCTGGCTACGCTCCCCCCACGTTAGAATATGTGCATAACTATTATCCAGGGATTACTGAGACTTGCCGTTGGTTCGGAGGGGAGGTACATAAAATCCTTCAGAGTTTGGGTCTCTCTCCTCTCGAGGAAATGGGAGCAAAGGCGAGGTTGCCGCGCCTTCTGACCTTACCTTATTGATGAGCAAGAGAATTAGATTAGGAAAAGAAGGGCGTTTCAAAAAACAAATATTCTAAAGCGTTGTTCTGAGTAAGTATCTAGCTATTCTCTTGTTAGGATAGGAGACTCAGTAGCTGAGATTCTGGACCTTTTATTACCACTTTTGGGAAGCCTCAAGAAGGTTGTCGGCCTCCTCAGTGCTCTTTGGATTAGCGTGAAGCTTGCCTCAGTTGGACCCTTACGCCAAGTACTGTGATATGATGTATAAGGGGGGTATCTACATAACCTTGTCTTTCTCTTACGTTTACTCCTGCAGTGGCAAGTGCATATCATAAAGGAGGGATTGGCCCTCTCCTCCCTTGCCATGGTAGCCCAGTTCCTGCGAGTGATTTAAGCAGGTGCAAGCATCCCTAGCGCCCGATATTGAACCAACGACCGGCAGCTAGGAAACCAAGAGAAACTATAAGGCATTCGACAGATTCCCGTAGTGTGGCGTGTCCTAATCTTAATCAACACTATTCCCAGGCTTTGCATCTCAAGTGCTCGGGTGAAGGGGAAAATATTGGGACAAACAGGGGGGTTATGGAATTACTCGAATTAGTAGCTATCTCACTTTTTTGGTTCTCCGATACTCCCTCCAAGGTATGATATATGCACAGGCCCCCGCCACCCCCGTTTGTCCCAATACCTCACCCCTACCCCTAGTACCCAAGCATTAGCCCTTATTATGTGTAGACAAGAGGAGGGATGTTGGCTTCCATCCATGTGCCACGCACCACTGCAGGGCGATCTGCGCACAGCAAACCCCTATGACAAAATACAGCTAACCTTAATTACAGGCAGTTATGGTGGGAGGGGGAATCATTTTTTTAAAAAAAACCCCTTCAATACCCTTCACACTTCCATGCAATATTTTTAACCAAAATTTTCTTAGCCATTTTTGTATGATGTATGATACAGATGATGGAAGAGGAGTTGAGAAACTCAAGGGAGCCCCTTATGCAATCCTGTAGATCTGCGCTGACGACTTATTAGCACAATGCTGCTTGTCTCAGGCCAAAGTACCCAAAAACAGGAATTAAAAAAAAGGTAGTAAAAAATCTGTGATTCTGAGCTCCAAAGCAAAATGTACCCTTTATTTGCTTTCTGGTACTGTATTTCTGGCTTGAGACAGGTACCCATTGTGGTGTGGTGCTTTTTCCCACAGAATACCGTAAAATCTCAGGTATAACGAACTCTCCTGGACTGGCCATGCAGCGAAATCAGACCCTCCGATTGAAGGAGAGCTTGCGGATAAGGCGAGATAACATAAGCAAGCATCTTTCGACGTCCTCTTGGGCCATTCAAAGCTCCGAAAACTGCTGCACGACCAGTCCAGGCGAGTTCGTTATACCTGAGATTTTACGGTACTTAAGTTAGTTGTTTGGTTGCTTTTTTTGGTTGCTTGTGCCCCCGGGGTTTTAAGTGGGGGTGGGGTCTTTTTCAGTGTTGATAAATCAGAAATCTGACAGAATGCGATGTCGAATCCGATCTCATGCAGGCACCTGTGCGGTGCAAATTCCCTCTCAGTGAGCATTTTCCTACGCCCCCTTTCTTCTCATTAATACCAGCTCCTTCTCTAGCGCTCCCAATTAGCGAGGGGTTTAAACATGTTGCAAAATATAGGGAATATTCTGAGACATCAAGGCTTGCACGCTCTTCCTCATTGAACCTTGCTTGAGTGGGGATAATGTTGTCCTGGAGATTTGGTCCAGTTGCTGTAATCCATCCTATGGGACCCGTTACTTAGGCATCTGGGCATAGGTTTTTCCTCCTTTTCTTCCATCCGGTCGAGGTTATAGCGGTTTCGTCCGATTCTACCATACCCCTGGCTTGCAACGGGCATACTTGAATAATGGGTCCAGGATTCCACAAGGCTCCCAACATTTCCAACACTTCAGAGAAGTTTCAGGAGCTACACAGTACCGGAAATGTACAGTACTCGAGTACTCGAGTACACGGTAGAGATGAGATGGCAAATGCCGATTGGACAATATTGTGCGTTATGCGCGTATGTGTGTGCGTGTGCGGGGAGTAATCTTCAAGCCTTTCGATTCACTTCCTCATATTCACTACCGTCACTCCCTCATTAGCGCAATTTTTGGCGGGTGTAACCCACCCTGCGTGAAGAAAAAAGAATATGTGGATTCAAGCATTATACCACTCAAAATTATCATCTTGGCGTCTTGGGTCATTTGAGCCCATCAGGGTCCTTTCGGGTGCTGTACATTGCTCTCTATCATACTGAGGGAATCAAAAACTAGGGGCGTGCCGGAAGGCCCGCTTTGCCTGTGAATCGATCAACCGCACGGATGGACCATGTTCCGATCCGGAATGTCTGTAGATTGTACGAATGGGACAAGAATCGTCTAGCTTGCCATCGGAGTCGCCGGATATGGTGAGGGTTATTTGGTTTTGTATTATGGCGATCTGTCTCTTGATACAGAGGACCTATGTCTTACTATACCTTGTCCCTCTGAATACGAGGGTGGGGCACTGTATTGTTGACGGAATTCTGCCGACTCTGACTATGAAATTCACTCCCAGAAGAGGGGGTCAGCTTCTTATCGTGGGACTGCCATCCAGAGATTTTCTATGGATCGCACGAGAAAAGTGACAGTTATTCCCATGTGGCCAGAGACAGGTTTTGGAAAGGGCCGGGTGGCATTTGACGCTATCTTAATCCCAAAGGGTACTCTCACATGTGTGATCCCTTTTTCAATGCTTTTTTCTATGGAATGGCCAGCTTTTCTCGATGTGGCGTTATTTCAGACACGATTTCCGATGCAGAGCCGGAGTTGTAAATCAAGGGATGTCGTTGGCCGTGGAAGTATTGGCTTGGTTTTAAAGTGATGTGCCAGTATTCACGATGGGTGCACGTTGGCCGTTGGTTGGTTGTTCCTGGTTCTCTGCCATGACCGAAAGTCGCACTCCTCAAGCTAGGTAAACAGCTCTAACCGCAACAGGAACGTTACTACTACATAGCTATCCCTCGTGTTCCACGACTTCCTGTACCATTAACAACCCGACCGACACACGAGTATAGTTGAAATCTTGACTACCTCAGTAATACCATAATCGTTGTGCATGTCGTATCATATCGGCTTTCTGCGAAACCATGTCCCATAACTCAAGTCGTGGGGGAACCTAAACACGATACCGAATGTGACCATTCCGCTCTGCTCTCAAGAACTTTGCCCACGGGCGCCGTACACAGGCTGAAGAGAACTCTAGAGGATCTTGTCCCCTACAGATAAACCCCGAAGCAGAGGGGGGGAATTTCAGGAATCGAGTATGTTGAGTATACCTCCGATAAGCGTTCCTTCTCTTCTCCATGCACATGGATAGACTGCGGTACTCGAGCACAGATAAGACCCGATAATCTTATGTCCAGGAAACGTCATATTTACGTACGTTCAGTTGCTGATAACCTCATATCATATTTCACTTATCATATTCGATCTGATCCCATTTCTATGGCCCGGGCCGTCAGTGGTCCAGCCTTAGATCTAGCTCTTTCCCGAGGCTTGCCGCATGTGGAGGGTAGCTTGACCGAAAGGCTAGGCCTAACAACGCGGCGAGGCTCCCCAAACCTTGGTGGATTATTGAGGGAATCCTTGGCTGGACCACCGGTTTAGAAAAGCTAAAATTAGCTTCTGCTGATCGTCACAGCTGGTCACTCGGTAAGGTCGGACTTCGATAATAGGCAGGAGATGCGTGAGGCTAAACTCGGGAGATGATAGCCAACAGGAGACCACAAACCATTCTAGTACCTCAAGGGCAAAACCTGCGTGCACTATAGCCGATGAGGAAGTATAGATATTTTTTCGCTACGAGCCTAAGTAATCTGATTTCGTCTTCACTCTAGGTTTCTAGGGGTTTAAAGAGGGCGAGTCACGGAGAAGATGTACATGCAGGAATAATTCCTCACCTACCGATTATATACCCTAGAAACCTGGATGATTGGGCGTTGCCAGGTAGCCCAAAATTTCCTCCTCCGCAAAATGGGTGGAAAACACTAAGGGGCTGTTTGGCACGCCGTGATTTGAAATTATAATTTGTAAATAGCCCTATGCTAAACGTGACTGCAGTTTTGAATTTTCTAAGTTATAATCTGGGGCTAATGCTATGAGTGTTGAAACTGACTACGGCTGGCCCTAGTGGATCTCGCTCTCACTGGAACCGTCTAGTGTTTTGAAAAATATTTTCCGTGTTTGACTAGTTTAGCAGAAACATGAGATGTCGGATATAAAACAGACTAGCACTAGCTATCAACTATGACACTCAATTAGTATCGGGATTGTTTGAGATGCGAGACAGTGGAGGATTTCCTACATTTCCTTTGCGTCTTTCCTTTTCTGTCTCCTTGATTCTCACTGATTCTGTCTCTATAAGAGACCCTATTGTTCCTGTTTCTTTTCCGCCATCGCTCTCTCATATTATTGTCTTTCTTTCACTCGTTAGATACGAATCTATTCTTTTCGCGCGTTCTGTTGCTCTCACACCAAAGTGAATGAACCGATAGCCCACTATTCGCTACCTAAAAATTGTCAATGAGAAGCCCTCAAGGCTCACTAGCATTTATCATACTAACAAAATACTTAAGGGGACAAAACAAAACAAAAACATTATAACCCTAAATATCCACACACAACGAAATTTTCCCAAATCATGATTTGAAAATGTTGCCTAGCCAAACACCATGAATATTTCAAATCACAGCGTACCAAGGAACCCCTAAAAAAACTAGGACCCCTGGGGAAAAAGAAGAAAAAACAGACCTTACTATGATAGGAGAAGCAACCCCAGTGCCCTAGCCCGCGGCCAATTATTCGAGTTCTTTGCGGTGCACCCTGACACCTGCTGAGAGATCGGATCGTAAAACTTTTGCCAATATTCCTTTGTGGGTGACAGAATATGATTCAATCGTGAAGGAAGTGCTTAGCTACCCCCCCGCCCAGCTAAACAAACCCCTTTCAGGTGGCTCAGACCACTATCCCACCAACGACCCCGACAGCTTCGGTTACATGGATGCTGCAGTTAAGTAGCCACCAGAAGTCGCGAGTGCGTACCCGCTCTTCATGGCAACGTTCCCTTCTACCCATGTGGGAGGGGGGAGATATTAGGTACTCGGTAACCAGGGCTATTTTAGCACTACAGAGGACACAAAAAACACCCGAAGTGTCAAGAAGCAGGGTGTAGAATGCATGATAGAGATTTACTGGCTCTGTTGGTTGCGTTTCAAACCAGCCAATAGTCTTGCCCCCCTAGGATCATGGAAGAGAGCACATGCCAGTACTGCGTTAGATAGGATAGATTTTAGCAAAGATCATCGCTGTGTGGTGATAGTGGTGCGCTCTGACGGCCTAAATCCCTTAGGCCGGGTAGTTACTGTTTATACTTGCGGGTAAACGGTTGCATGATGGCTCTTTATAAGGGAACTAGCTCACCTCTCTTTCCTCCCGGCTCACTGAGATCACTCTCCGGCATTTTTTTCCTTCTGGACGGCGCCGGACTTGATACCCCATATGTGGATCGCTGACGGCTTCCGTATACACGATTACTGTAAGGAGGCGAGGTGGCTTAGGTGCTAAGTGCTCTTTTTCTGGGCGGGGGAAAATAGCCAAGCGGTTCCCTCGATTACAAGGATTACAAGGATACCCCCTTCAATGACTGGAAAAGAGTAGTACACTGAGGAGGCGTACGAGAAACAATCCAATATAGCCACCTAAGGACATCTCTATACTAATGGTATAATAATCGCAATAGTAGAGCGCTATATTGGGACCTCAGAGGAGCGCAAGCAACAGGAAGCGCACATGGTATGGAGGAACGCTGAAGTGTGAACGTGTGAACGTTCCAGGGCACGAACCGATGCATAGGGTCATTCAGGTAGAGCCTTAAGTGGCCTTCAGCTATATAGTAACCTCCGTAGAGAATACACACCAGAGCTTCCACTCTTCTATCATCACTCCTACACGGTCGTGCCATCACGTCCATCATATACATCTCTTTGGATCACCCCTAAATGTGGTCAATCAACCGGATTATGATCTTCGGAAGGTCAGAATCGTCTAGTTTTAGGAAATAGTGGCAGCGAGCTTGTCCCTTCAGCGCTACTCCTCCCGGAAGTAAAAATCTCGGTGATATCGTTCGATAACAAATAATGTGATAGGCATGGAGATTTTAGTGGGCTCCGAGGCTAAAGAATAGAGTGTCAGTCGGAATGTTAAGGATAATAATCTAGAAACATTGTGCTGAGAACCACCTCTCGATCGTCAAGATACTCGATAGTAAAGTATTCCGGCACGCTGGTATTCGATCCCCGCGAACAAGTTCGCAAAAAAAAAGGATCGATTTATTGTCCGATATACTGCTTATTCATCGGTTCGAAATTCATAAGTGAGCTCCAGCTAGGCATATGAACTCCACATAACCCACCTTTGCTGTATCAAGTACGGTATACATATGCCATTCACCCTTGTTTACTTCCGCCTGCTTGTACATGGGAAGCAGTACTTAGTGCTGAGCAAAAGATAAATAAAACCCGAGAAACCCCTCCCGCTGAAATGCCCTACTATACTTTTTTATTTCTACTTTCCTGTCTTTTCCTTCTTTCTTTCCCCTACAGGCTTGCAGAACCGCGCTTGAAATTCGGGTGGTTATCTTGTCCTTAAATCCGATATGAAGCTCACTAGACTGTAAGCAGGCAGAGACACGGGAGTGTCTTAGGATCCTGGCTTCGCTGAGTGAGTGAGAACGAATCCTTGCCTTCTTTAATTAATAATATCCTACTAAATTCCACAAACACAGGAGATCCAATATACCCCAACCCTCGATGAACTAATCAACAGCTAATACAAGATGGAATACGGCCTTAGTGCCGCCTAGTGAGTGTTTCCGTTTGTGAAAGTGCTGCCCAAGGGATAGTAACGTGTGCTCTCAAGAGGAGGTACTCCGGACAATTTATTAGTCATTCGCTTCTCACCTCTGATTGAACCGCCAATTTTGGATCTACAGCTACACGCCTAGTCGTCGGTGGAGGAGCCGACACGACAGCAGACATGTACATTAATCCTTTAAGCCTTGAGAAAGTGGCCCATCCTGAGGATAGAGGATACCTAACACCCCCCACGTCGTTGTCCCATAAGTGATACAGAATATTAAGACAATGTGGGCACTCAACAACCCCCCCTCCCCTAGCCAGGTGCACAAGGCCATAGAGCTACAAAATCGATAGACATACTTCTACAAGAGACGGGGGCTGATCATAGATTCGAGAGAGATCGTCAAACATGTTCGATATTTGACAGAGAGGGGGCTAAACCACTTCTGGGCACAATAACTAAATCCCAATTACGAGCCCATTTATTATAGAAACCCTTTCCTAATGGGTCAGCATAATACCCCTACCTTGTCGGAGACTTACATCATCGTAGATCATTCGCATCTCAAGAAGGAACTTGCTAGCGGGCACGCGGTTTATACGGAGAGCTGCGCGAACAACGAAAGACTTGGCCCAGCCAGCTTCCCTTTTGGCTATGACAGACTCCTACTACCCCCGGAAGCACTTTATTGGCCAATGTGTCTCGGGGGACCAGTTGACATGACTCGGATCGTCACCAGGGGTAGCGTTGATCAGCACCGATTTTTTATTTTTAGACAAAATTTGCTACTTCCTACTATGGTTTTTTTGGATCTATGCTCCCATCGCTAGTAAAGGGACCCTGGGAAATTACATTACCTTTGGCGCAAGCCAGTCGCCCGCGCTTTTCTACGAAATCGTAATCATCCAGCTCCATAACCCAAAAACATGCTTCTGCCGCTGCGGGAGACAGGGGCACACCGGAGGGAGAGGATCTGCTCTATCCCCATTAAGCCTGGAGTACCTTACACCCTCTCTCCATCTGAGCGTGCTATGCCATGTTATCCCCCAACCATAGCAGTAGAATATAGAAAGTGCATACCAGAGTAAGGTTTCTGTACAGGGGGATGTGCATCTTAAGGTGGAATTTAGTTCGCCGCCTTCCATTATCCCAAAATGCCCCCCCAATACCGAATACCAACTCGAGCGCTCAGAACAGAGATCTATATAGATTGGTAGTACAATTTCATGAAACAAAGATCTTCCTGTCTGAAAAATTGTATTGTGGTAGATCTTAAGGGTGGGTGAGCGCTCCCAGTCGCATCATTGGGAATGTGTAAGAAGCAACGTGAAAAGGAAAAAAATATATACTATGATTTAAGGCCTGTCACAATAAACTATGATTGACTCAAAAATTCCCATTTTTAGTATATTGGGGTCAAAGTATAAATATTTTATACTAACAATAGCTTATGGTGACAAACACTATAAATTATGGTACGTTAACAAAATTAACGGCGCACCAACGATCAGGAAAAATTTCGGCGACAACAGCACTTTCCCACCAAACCTACTATTGTCGCGATGAATTAAAAAAAGTAAATGCGTAGTGGAATAGATACAGGAAATTGATATGATTTAGGGAAATTTCTTCAGGTGGGTCGAGGGTGGAGGGGCGTTGCGTCGCTAGTGATCTCTGGTGCGCCGTTATTTTTGTTAACGGACCATACATCACGAGATATTCTCTAAGTCTCTCATGGCACATTTTTGGGGAGTGATAAGAGTCCCCATTGCTGTTATCACTAATTACCGCCTCAAATCCCGAAGTTAGTGAGTTTGGGCTCTATACTCGAGTGTTAGATGTTCGAGTTGATTCTGGGAGTTTTTGCTGGAGTATTGTGAATATTTCGGATTGTTTAGTCTCAGCGGGTTATAGAGAGGGCTCTCCTGGCATATCCTTCCCCCGTTGTCACAAGAGTGCGCAGGGGAATATGGACATACCTGGATATACAGAGATAGTGTGGTGATCCACGGAAGGGCAAGGATGCTCTAATTATGCTCCATTTATGCTCATGGCTTTACAGTTAGTTTAATTTGTGAGATAACCGGGCTGTTGAATATATGTACTTCCCCTACCTTCCCACACAGTATCTAAGTTCCAAGCGAATCCTTTCACTCTACAGTTTAGCACTGCTCTATCTACCGATATTTCCCCACTCTAATATTAGGCCATGAGGTAACTACTGCATTCTTTCGACTAAGTGTTCCATGGCAACAACACGAGATATTGTGCCTTGAATTCTGAAATAATATGCTTAATAGGATAAGTGGAATGGAACTGGGGTGTTTGCCCCGGTGGAGCTACTATCCCCTGGCAAAAAATAGCTGTCACAACGGATTAGTCGCTATACCTATGGTAGGGAGACAAAGAGGACTGCCAGAGAGAATAACAATAATACTGTAGTTGTGGGGCAACAGGGTCATCACTCCTTTCCAGCCTATTTCACTATTTAAAACTCTTGAGAAAGCTCCATCTAATTTCCCTGGAGCGAAACAAGGCTTAGAATTAAAAAATCTTGAAGTCTCCCACACTGGCAACCCACCCAATCCCCTACTATACCAGACCAATTCTCCCCTAGCACCAGAGACGCTTTAATATATTAAAAGAAATCGTTTGCTTTGGCAAAAAAGAATCTATCAGTCAGTCTATAGTAATGCAAATAGTCGGCTTAAGAGCCGGGCTAACTGCACTGCGGTGTCCCGTTGATTCTTGAGCCTTTTTAATGCTACTTGCCGAGTACCTGCTTGAGGTGATCATAGAGTAAAGGAATGAGATGCCGCTACATCATCCACGACTGTACGAGTGATAGGGAATGATGCCGTGATTGGTTAACGGGGTTTTTACCCAAGGTGGCATGGGGTGAATAGGTGTAAGAAATAAAAGGGGGCGGCGGGAGAATATAATAGGTTGAATGGACAGACCGACTACACCAAGAGATAGTTTGCAATTTCTAGCTTCCCTTGAGAGAACCTTTTGCTTTAGTTTCTCCTTTGCCTAGAGGAAGAAAGAACTGATAGATTCGTAGTGTTCGTATGGATGAAGACATATTCGAGGTATGTTTGTTCCTAGTGAGAGGGGGAAGTAAAAGAAAGATATATCTAAAGCATCACATGGACATCAAGGGATGGGACATAGCGTATATGCACGCTAGCAATCTTGCTTGAGGATTGAGAGAACTGGGGAGATAGATTTCCTAGCCATGCTCCTGGGTTTTCTGAAGGGAATGTCTTATCTGAGCCTAGTCCCAGAGAACTAGAGGCTATTGGGGCTTCGGGGATTACAGACTGCGCCGACTTAGCACACAAACCTCTCCGGCTTACCCTCTAAGAACAAGAAGCGGGTTTTTAGACACATTTTCATTTCGTAATATTGTATAGAACTAGCTATATCATGCGCCGGCATTATGCGGAACACCCAAAATGAGGTGGCCATTGGCCCTCTTTTGCTATTCCCAAAGTTTTCTTTTCTAACGCGCGAACTCGTAGGGCTTTCGGCGATTGCCCGCCTCTACTCTACTTTCTTACCCTGCTATTTTGCTATCAATAGGCGTATGGTTAGTGTGTGGGTAACCTTTAAAGCTCTACCTCAATGAGTCCCCTACCTGCTCATACGGCCATTTCGGGCACTAGAACACCTCTACGTTTTTTTCGGCAGTTTTGTTGATATTCAGGGGGCAATGCTTCCTCCTAGGGGTCTTTGTACCCCCTAAGAGGCCCTCCAATATTGGTTTTCGATCTTACTATTTTGGAAGGTGTTGTAAAGGTACAGTATACAAGTCTTAACGCTTACACCCCACATTTTATCCTCTTATGGAGTCTCTTGAGATTTTACAGCTTCCCGCCCCTGCATACAACCACCCCAGATCCTTTCTTTTGCGTTTTCCATCTATGTTTTTGACCCTTGATTTTTTTCTTCTCCCAGTTTCCCCCATTCCCCCCAAAATGGTAGGAGGCATGTTTTACATGGGACGGGGAGGCTAAACCTACCTGTCTCTAGTGCACCTCCTCCCCCCGTCTTCTCTTGCGGCTGGGAGTAGACAAAAACTTCGGTCGCTAATCCTACATGAACGAGCTTTTAAACTTGGATGACCAGATACAAAGAGCGAGTGATCAAGGGTGATTCTAGACCATTTGGCAAAGGGGTTTTTGTCGTCCAGGGTTCTGACACACCATAAGACCCTCTCCTCAGCTATCGCCAAAGAGACCAATTTTTGCCCCCCCTTCCACTGGAGGGGGGTAGGCTCTAGTTCTTGTCAGTGGAGGTATGAGGCTAAAGAGAGAGCCTTGCTCCCAATCCGTTTGTGGAGCGAAAGGTCTAAATTTGTAGAAAGCTGAGGGCTGTGCTAAAGATGGCCTCTCTGAAGGCTCCCGGATCTTTGGCTTGATGGTTTGAACTTTATTGTGGGGACAATCACCCATTCGTTTTGTATCTAACCCGGAACCAGGGGAGGCTTTTGTGGCACGAAGGAGAGGCGGTGATAGAAAGTAAAGCTAGAGCCTACCTTGGACCTTGCCGTTGTTTAAATACAAAAATTACCTACAGGCTACCGTTTAAATGATTTGGCAAGGATACGGAACCCGCTTTTCTGGCAGCTAGTATAAATATGAGAGATGGGAGGTGGCGCTGGAAGAGGTGGATTGCAACTCCCAGTTGCAGAATGCTTAGCATGGCGCGCGGCCACACGTTGCATAGAATGTAGTAGAAACTATAGGCTAGGATAAAATATAAAAGCAGTAAGCTAGGTTTAGTCTTTAGGAGCTGCCCATTTTCAATAGCTCATCAGCTCCCTTCCCTCTCACCGACCAACCCCCACAATACCTACCACAACTACCATTGGCCACCACCATCACACGGCATACCGGTGGCCCAAACCTCATGGCACAAAAAACAATCTCCCCGCACCTCGGGCCCCTAATAAAGAACCGCTTGATAGACGCCCATAGGTCATGCCCAGGGCCAGGCGAGGTTGGCAACCCATCTTTATTCGCATCGTGTGCATCCTAGCCTAGTTACCCCAGCCTTCCAAAACGGGTCCCTGGGGCTGGGCTGTAGTTGACCTTATGCACGCTTCGCACGCCAAATAATTTCAATTAGGTCCGAATTTGCATATTAGGGAACTGCCAAAGCCAGCTCTCGGAAGATAACCGAGAGGGGTAAAAGGGCGTAGCTCCGCTCGAGTTGCACTCCGTTATCATCTTTGCACTACATCCCTGCCGTTCCCAATGGTCCCCCCATTAACCGATCGGTATCTACATTTCATCAATAGTTGGGCTTCTGGATGGCATATGGGGATTATCTTCTAACTTCCGGCCAGATTCTCCCCGCCTCCAACCGGGCCAAACCGTTGAACTCCTAGTGTAACATGGCTAGCAGACAGGTTGGCCATCTTCAGACTCCTGGAGTTTGCATGGCCAGAGGATCCGATATCAGGGGAGGTGACCTTGAGCATATGCTCATCGGGCAAGTAGCAAAATTGGCGATAGTAACAATTGCGTGCCTAGGTCCCTTCATCTTCCTCATTTCTCTTGAGGAACTAACTAATGGAGGGGGTCTTTTTTAGAAAAAGAAAAAAAAGAAAAAAAGGCAAGGCGGGGCAGAACATCGATGAATACAAATAAAGAAAGCCCGCCTAGCTAGGTGTGTTTCACCAAAGCCCACCATACAACCTTATTGCCATGGCTCCCCCATATCGTACCCTTCTAAGGTCTTCTGCACCCATTTTTTATAGTAACTTCCGAAAATTATTGGCCATTTCAACGAAATATCGGGACCACAAGTTTCATTGTGTCCCCCCGAATTGGTGCTTCCCCGGTATAGCCCTGTGAAAATCTCATCTCCAATTCTCATTTCGTAGATACCAACATCATTAAATTTTAGAGGGTTACGTTTGCCTCTCCTCCTGCTTAAATCTTATTCCCACAACTTCCTATCTTTGATTTAGGATTCACTCTTAGGGGGAGGTATACGCTTCCTCCCCTGCGTCTACGAGGCAGATATGGCTTCCACGGCAGTTATGCGGCTGCTAGAGTGCACAAAGTCAACCAAATTCTTGCCTCGTCCGGCTTCCACGAGTAATTAAGGGTCCTATCAGTTTTTTTATAACAGGGTGTATCTCCGGCTCGCCAATATACAAAATTTCGGTAGTTCAACTGAATATTTGTTTTTCTAGCAGGACATCATCAATGAAGCAACGCCCAGTCTGGAATTGGGTTATATGGAATCAAGGATGTCCTCGTAAGACTCTACGGTGCCCACCCCCTCCCATGGGGGTGGCCCTGAGTGTCGGCAAGCCTTCAAGATAGATGCTCCAGTCGCAAAGTGTTCAAATAGCCAACGCTCTCTTACTTCAAGCTGTTCCCCAAGAACCTTCTCCGAAGGGCCAAAGCCAACAAACCGCCAATACTACCTCCCCCCTTTCCTCAGCAACATGTGTTTCCCTCAAGAAACTGGGCAATTCACCAACCAGAACATCCCACCGCCCTCAACACTAACGAGGGCCCTCAATGCGATCCCTCAATACCCAATAATCCGCTACCTCATAACCCACCTTCGCCGAAAGGACGTCTACAACCTCGCACTGTCCCATCCAGCCATCTACCACACATTGAACCTCCAGAGCTGTGCGTCCCGCAAGAGCATCCTGGCACGGTGCATCCGGACCTGCTCTGGTCCCCCCTGCTGGGGGGTTCCAGAAACTTTGCACTTCCCCAACACAAAACAGCACAATGCGCTAGAAGAGGACCCGAACGTGGACATGGACATGCAAATGTGCGCGCGGGAAGGGTGTTGGCGAGATTCTTGTAAAGTAGGTTCAACATCCTACCCCCCAAAAAAGCGCTGAAACTAACATAGCCCAAGTATTGCCGCCAATCTCCGCCAGCAGGGAGCGAGACCCGCCGCCGCTGGATATGCCCCACTTGCTCTCCACCCTCCACAATGCCCCCATGTACGTGTGCCTCCGCAGCAAATATATACTGCCAGGAATGCGCTATAGAATTCTCGATCCAGGACGACGTCTACTACGACTTCACCGACTTCATGAAGCACGACCTCATACGCCCGCCCGACCCAACCTGCTGTAAGAAGTCGGAATGCGCAGATTATTGCTACTCTTGCTGGAACTGTGGGGTGAGGGGGAGTCCGCCTTATGGTGGCATTTTCATGTGTAGGTGGTGTTCGGGAAGGGTGGGGTATGCGGATTTGCATCCTAGGGATATTAGGCCGCTGTCCTGGCAGAGTTGCCGTGCACCCACTGAGGTTGATGGTTGTGAGGGGTTGTAATGGAAGGGTTCTGTGGGGTTTTTAGCGCTTTCCCTTAGCTTCCTTTTACCCTCCCCTCGTTTCTTATCATGCCTATTATAGTGCTGTCGCCGTCTTTTGTGTTTATAGAGAGCGGGCGTTGTCGTACCGTTTTCTAATTACATGTTTCAGTTATGTCCAGTTTGTTATTCGAGGAGTATCGTAATTCGTTAGAACTTCACTTTAGGAAAATTACAAAATAACATCAAACCAGGATACCAAACCATGTTCTGTGTTCCAGAGTCGTCCTCAACAACAGTGCCTGACCACACAGCCAGGAAGGTTACAGCTGTATGTCACATAATATCACTCGGTTAATCAGAGGACTATCTGTTCATATATGTTCGTATATGGTTTTTTTCTCCTCTCAAATGCTTGATTCAGCTCTCCGTTTTGCCAAACTCGGTTCTTGTCTGGGCTGAATGTGCACTCTTTTATTGTCCCTTTTGTTCTTACCATGTAGCTTCTTCGAAAGTCTTTGATTCCTAATTCCTTGTTGAGATCTCGGTGGTAATAGCTGGACCGAACCACGGTACTATATAGCTGTGCTGTGTCTTTCTCATTGAAATAATAGTCGCAACAAGTGCTCTCAAGAGTTATCTATTACCACTTCTAGGCCCGAGTGCCGACCGCATATTGCAACACTATCCCCCAAAGTGTCTTTGAGCTGCAGTCTGATGCCACAAAGAGACTCTTGGAGTCCATTCATATCCCCCAGTCACCACGCCAGGCGTTTTGTACGCCTTTCGCATAACATAAGCATCTGCGAAAGTTTCATACCCTTTATATAGATCTCACCCAAATATCACTCCACAAAGTCTACCCCCTGCAAAACCAACCAAAGTTGCAGAGTCTTCCTCACAAAGTTGGCATGGTATATGTTTCACCCTGTCACCAGGATATTTACTTGGCAAAGGGGATATTCCCCTTACCCAACCAGCCATCCCCCTCACAAAGTAGACCGTTCGGCCACTAGCCTATCCTAATTCTCAAGAAAAGAACTCAGTGTATCCCAATCGCCAAGTGGAATTTTTTGTTTGCCTTTTGGTTACTGTATCCAAGCAGACCGGGCCTGAAGCTTTTATCCCCAGTGATGGATAGAAGAGGATGTGGGGGTTATAAAAATGGGCAGGGATTAAGCTCTTGGAGAATGTGCTCCGAGATTCTCTCAGCTGGGCTCGATGTCCAGATGGGCCTTATAGCACCGGCCAAGATTGATATATTGCGTACAAGTAAATATAAAATAGAGGTGATATTATGGGATTATTTTTTCAGGGACTAGAGCTAGGATAAGTTATCAGTTGCCTTCCCAAGGTAAAAAAAAGCATTTATTTTTTATTTTCTATTCTTACTTTTATTTATTTATTATTTTTATTTTTATTTTTACTTTTACATATTTCTTTCTTTGCCAACCCCCGTCCCATTCGCTTCTGCTACCCGCCGATCGCCAACCTTTAAGGTCTAGAGTCGGATTCTACCACCTCGTAGCAGGATTGTTAAACCCCACAGCCCTATTGATAAGGGCTAAGTTCTTCAATCTCCCAGTCCCCCATAGGACAGGATTTTTTAATTCTCCTGCCCTACATGACGGATCGTTCAATAATAACTGATTGTCAGCATGGATTGAACTCCTGGGCTCCCGCTAATTGCGCAGGAGTGTTAACCACTGCGCCAGCTAGGTATTTCATGAAATGACAACCTGGGAACTAATATTTATCCTACTGGAAGCCCGATTTCGGGATTTTAGTGCGTCTCTTCCCGAGTTGCTGGTAGATTTCAAGAGAGGTGTTTCTTGCTCCTTAGGTGCCTAATGAGAGATTCTCCGTGGATTAAAACAGAATCAGTGCTTTGTGAGCTTGTTACTCTCGTACCATACGGCTAGAAAAGCCCCACTCGAGACCTCTATCCTCCCTACTTGCTCCCATGTTCACTATCTCACTACAGTCTTCTGCTCGTTCTCGTATTTTGTGAAGGCTTTTTTCTTTTCTGTTCTTTTTCTTTTCTGTCTTTCTTTCTTGCTTGCATTCCGCCCGGCTCTCTAGGGATGCCTCATTTCTGCCGAGCAGGGGGTTCCGCTCCCAGCAAGCAAGTAAGCATCGTGGTGGGTAGTTCAGGTTGAAAATATTTCCCATCCGCTGATCGGACCGGAGATCCCATCCACTCATCCAATCTGAGATCGAATTTTGATAACGAAGGAGAGTACATATATAGACATGATATTAGCGAGCATTGATAGAACCCTAGCTACCCATGCTAAAGCGATCCAAAACAACCATCACAGGAAGTCACTCGTGTCCTCCTAGCAGATACTTGCGACGGACTTGAAAGCCGGACGCAATTCCCCGAATGAGGGTATGCCCGGTAGTGAGGTAAATGGGAGATATCTTTGCACTTGAGTTGCCCGGTGAACAGGTGCAGGTAAAGTTTTCGAGCTAGACATGTTGAATAGACCACCTCCATCAAAATCCTTCCATAGTATTGCCCAAGGGATTCGAAACCTCTTCAATACGGCTCCTCTTTCTGTCCTAGCCATCCCCCCGAGAGTGAGGTCTTAGATTCGGTGATGAGTACCTGGCGCTTACGTATTTGTTTCAGAGGACATATATTTGCGGAGCTGCAGTGCCTTCAGCCCCTCCCCATCCACCGGCGCCCAGCTAGTATCATACTTGGATCTTGTGAAAGTTAGACTTAGAACTCAGCTAGCGAAGTAGCGCAAGTGAAGCTCTTACATCCGTGCAACTGGGCCCACCCCTTAGACTATAGTATACACAAAGCATAAGATAAAATCCCGCTAGTGCAACAGTTGGATTAAGAGTTTTTGGTCGGAGTGCCCACTATGATCTTGGATATGATTCCATTTTTGACCTATGCCTACTACAACATACCTAGATCCCTTCCAATGTGCAATTTCTGACCAAAATGAAGAGCAATACTTTCATGCTTTATTTTTATAAATATATTTCCCCCCAGAGATCCCGCGTGTGGGGTATATATACAATCCACGCACCCTCCACTTCAGGAATTGGACCTACATCTAAAGTATTGGAGGACAAGAAGCAAAATTGGCTGCCCCTTGTCCATGGGGGGAGCTCTCATTCCCTTGCAGCGCACAGGTGGGATCACTGTTTTTGACGAGGGATGATTACTCGGTGGAGTTTCCTTTGAACGATTATTCATTTTGATGTTTGCCCTTTGGACATTTCTAGTTTATTATCATGGTTTATTCCTTAATGTGTTTGAGCTTTTCGGGGTTTTTACCTGCCACGGGAAGCTTCCCGTCCGTTGCCGTCGTGCAGTGCCTGAATGAGTGCTTAGTCACGTCTGATACTTAAAACCATACTGTACCACCGAACAAAAAAAGATGAATGAAAGCTACCAGCGCCAAAATGAGCATTGCAGCAGATGATCCGGTCGCCATACGCTTTAAAAACTACGTTTCCAAAAGTGCCATTTCCAAAGCGAGGGGCATCATGTGGTATCACTCTTCCGTGCCTCTGGTGGCGCCAGCTACCAGATCAGTTGATGGCTTGAGCACTGTGTATTGTACTATATTGTATGTGGCCTCTCCCACATATATAGGCAGACTAACTTTAACGCCTACGTAAATTATGGATAGTAGACGTGGTATCCTTACGCCTCCAGGGAAACTGGTTATTTACTCAAGGGAACAAAAAGGAAAACCCCTACAAAAACCTCCCCAAAGAAAGGTCTAAGTTAAGGTGCCACTTTTAGAACTCCGCCGCACTGTAAAGTATCACTCAAAGTTCTGCACAAGACAAAAACTCTTTTATTACCAACTCTTGTAATGCTATACCTAGGCACGTACACTGCAGAAGAAGCCCAGTAATCGGCTCAGGCAAGCGCCGCGGCGATAGCCGCGTACGCGGGCTTCACAACAAACTCCTTGTCCCAAGGAAGGGCAGCACCCTGACCGGGAAAGAACGAGGGGATCCACGAGTATTTCTAAGTCTCCATTAGTGCAACGCTAATGAGTAAAACTGTAGAGTGGAAGAAGAAGACTCACGTCGGTGTAATCCCATACCGCTACACACAATCATCAGACACAGCGCAGAAACAAACGGGGGGGTTAACTTATGGGTGAAACCTACTAATACCAACACACCTCGGCACATTAACACACGCCGTCACAACTTCTCTATAATCCTTTGCCTGCTGCGCCAACTTCGCCTCGTCCGCCGGCAATGTCATGCAAATATCCAACTCAGTTATGGCGACATCCACACCCAAGGAGGTGAACCGCGCCAAGTTAGCTTGTAGCGTACTCGTCACGCTGCCAACGGTCAAGTGGGCCTGCACGCCAATCCCGTCCACAGGTACGCCCTCGGCGAGAAGCTTCTCGACGAGTTTGTACATCGCCGTGGACTTTGCTCCGGCACCGTCAATGTTGTAGTCATTGATGTATAGCTTCGCGGACGGGTCCGCGGCCCGAGCAGCGCGGAGGGCGATCCCCGGGAAGGCTTCGCCGATGGTGTTGTAGAAGACAGATGACCGCCAGGTGCCGTCCTCGTTGAAGATTTCGTTTAGCACGTCCCAGTGCAGGATCCGGCTTTTCCAGTTTGTCACTACTTTTGTAATGTGATTTTCCATTATGGAAATCAGGGTTGCGTTGTCAAAGCCACCATTGCTTACTATTGTTTTTTAGCTTTGGTTCGTTTGGAACAGAGGGGCGGAAGGAAGCGTACCCCAGCTAGGGAGTTGGGAGTGCCAGACAAGTGTGTGGCCTCGAACCTTTTGACCGTTCTTTTCGGCGAGTGCTACAATGGTTTCACCCCTTGTGAAGGTGAAGGTATCCCTTGAGCCCTCGGTGGTATCCCACTTCATGCTGTTCCCGGGAGTGATTTGTCCGAATTCTTTGGTGTTGCTCAAGAGTGCGAGGTATTGGGCATCAGTGAGTTCTACGTTATCAGTTGCACAACCAAAGTAGAACTTTCCCTTTGCCTCTGCAAGTGTGTTAAGGCCAGGACGCGGGGAAGCAGTTGGTGCTGCAGAGTTAGCTGCCGCAGCAGTTGTCGCTGTTACCGTGCCGGGAATGCATTGGGAGTAGGCTGCCACTAGGGATTAGTCTGGAACTGGATTGAAGCTGATATTATCGACCTACAATCATTTAGCTTTGTACAGACGGTTCCGGAAACACAAGTTGTTGAGCCAGTCCTGTTAACTCCACCCTATTATTAAGTTAGCCCCTCATGAAAATAGAGATGTAATTTCCTACCGGTGGCCTCACACATTGTCCCCAGACTTCTACTCGCGCATTTACTACCACCGCTAACAATGCGATGACAGAAACCAATCGAGAAAATGGACCCGCCATATTCTCTCAGTTTAAAGATAACCAATAAGAAACAAAGGACCCAGTTCCCTTTATATAGCCACTTAGAAAAAGCCTTCCGAAATTGCGCAATACCTCCCCCCCCCCCCAAGCTTTAGAGAAAAACTCCCTTTCATGAAAGTATTTGCCGAGTGACTGTATGCAACACCCCAGCCACTATACCAACCAAACCCCTCAAGCATTATATTGTTGGGGGCCAATATTCCCATACAGCTTCACAAGCTCCTTTCCATCGATTCCCCCTGCTGTCTTTCGTCCACCAGGCCAGGAGGGTTGATGCGGGGTTAAACGCCAAATCGACTGGCAGAATCCCACCTCACAAGACCGGACTTAAAGCTTCATAGGATCGTGGAACGGTCCTCACCGTGAGACCAGGACCCAACCCCCCGCACCGTACCGCTCTACTGTCGTCACTTTCCCCAAGAGCATCGCCGGCGATGGGAATTAAAAGAACCACCTTATGTGTGGCCTCCTCGACAGGGGCCGCACCCATGAATTTAATCAACTAGAGCCCCGGCCAATGTATCACTAGTATTTCACTTCCTCCAGCTAACACATCCCCAATGGTTGACAACAAAATTTTCTTGATCCTTAAACAAGGACAAGGGTTCCCGACTATCCTCCAACTGGATCGATAGAAATTAAGGTTTTGGTTGTCCTCATTTTCCTCTTATCGGTGCCGACTGGTTGTCTCCTCCCTAGCTTTCTTATTTTTTGGGGGGGGTTGTATGGCTGGTCCCAGGCCAGAGGGACTGGGGGGACATTGGACAGGATTGGGATGCGTTTGCTTTAGGTTTTCATATACCGGTAGCCGGAAGATATTGCAATGACTGCAAGTCCTTTCACTTTGGATACCTGCAGTGCCGTTTCGGGCAAATGACAACCACATGGTGGGGGATGGCTAAACCCTGGAATTGGCGAAATTCGTTGCACTTTAATCGAAGATAGAAACCTAGTAGAAATGAGAAGGACCCTCGAACTAAGAGGAGGATATTGCACTAGTAATCCTGAGCAAGACAAATACTCGAGTACGTGGGTGGTGGCTCGGCTGTCCCAGGATCCTTAACTTGGAGATGATATTTGGTTAGACCTGCACAAGTATCGGTACCTGCATGAAGTTGCACTTGTATCAGGCTCCCAGCAAGGTAAATCATAGCATTAACCCGGATGTTGGGGAATTCAATGCTGAGAAAGCTATTTATTAAAACTCTAGATCGATGATAAAATGACCTATTCCCGATAGTCTACCCCTTGCCCCAGGCCAGAAGCTCCCGAGAGCAGTGATTGGGGAGGCAGACGGTAAAAAAACCAACCAGAACCAGGCCTCTGATACAAACTATACCCCGCTCTTGTCATTTTCAGGCACGTCTGCCCGCGACAAGCGCCGAGCCATCTATTCGCCCCCAGAGCCGATCGAGCCCCGTCCCCGAGCAAACGTCAGCTTCCAAGTTGAGAATTAGCTGATAATCTTAACACCAACTCTTCATTGTCCAAATTACCGTAGGGGAGCAATGAGTGGCCAGACGCCACACCGGTAGTTCCGAACAACTGCCACCCCAAGGCAAAAAATTCCGAACCCCCATTAAACCCATGCCCATGATAGCCTCCTCCCAGGGGTGCAGACTCCTTTGTTGCCATAGAGTTAGCCAGCGATCTTGAAACCGTCCTTCAATCCTTCGGTGGGCAAGGCCATCTGGGGATGCGTTTAGAGAAACCTCCAACTAAAGTTAAACTGCGAAGAGGAAAAAATAGGTCCAGAATGTTTGCACGTTAATCATGTCGCACAAAAGCGCTATAGCCTCTGAAGAAGTGAGATTATAAAGAATGACCAGAAAACCACTAACAGGTCTCTGGGTGGAAAATCCTCTACCCCAGAAGAGCAGGCAAACAACAAAATTCGACCCGGGATGCAAGCCATGATTGATGATATAATACTTGAAAGCCTGGACCGGACCAGGCCCACCATCCAAGCTAGATGCTGTTTGGGCTCGTCAATCATACAGGCCAACCGGTAGCTAGTGAAAGCAGAGTATGGCCGTAGCTTATCGGCGAGTCCCCGTCGGTTCTTCTAGGGCATTGGCAGCAAAGTGTTTTTGGAGGACGCTCTTCTACGGGGCGCTGACAGCAAGTGTTGGAGGTCCTTTGACCACGCTACATACCTCATACAAATCGGGGTCAGCGGTGTGCCGATCGCTCGTCCGAAATATGCCACGCTCCAAGGCCTGAAGTGGCATTAGGGTAGCAGGGTTAGGGACGTTAGGCGGTGTTCGTTCAAGTACCGTACTAGTACGGTACCGGCGACGAGCTCCAGAGGGAGGCTAAGATTGTCGGAGATACGAAGGGAAACTGCCAGTACGTTATCCCGCGAATACTTGTCAGATTCAAAAGGATTGGGAAATTCAGTCAGTGGCCTTGGAGCTAAGTTTGCTGAATTTCCCAATACTTTTGAATCTGGCAAGTACTAATTATGAGATCATAGTTCAGTCGGAATTATATATAGTTCCGCTGCGGCCTGGTCTCCTCCGCCGCTCGAGATTGAGGCTCGTGTGACCTGCCAGCGAGTGCCCTGTGTGAGAAGCCACACACCTCGTGAGGGCGCCCGCTAGAGTTTACGTGGATGATTCGGCGGAGAGCCATCCAGCATAAGCTTAAGCTATGATGACCATGACCCTGAAAGTGGCTGCCAGTGGTTTAGTCTTTTCCGGAACCGTAGGCTTGCTTGGGTGGTGGACGTGGCATTCGGATTTCCACCGGAATATGCTGATAGGCACTGCATCTCGCTGTTCGAGTACTTCTCTCCCGCCCCTAAGCTACGATGGGGCATTTTTGTTGAGGGTTTCACGATTACGCGTTTACTGCAGGATATTCCCCACTGGTACGGATAATGCACGGGCGGGGTACCCGGATAGCGGTGTGCGGGATTTCGAAATGTAAGTGATATTCTATGTCTGGTGCAAGAGTCGCGCGGCAATTTGTCAGAGCGGTGAAACCAAACCAAACCGTGACAATGGGCACTTCCCGCCGACCCATTGATCTGGAAGGGCGGCGGCTTTGGAGACACGTTGGGAAACAGGGCCGTTGGGATGCCCTGGTGTTGAGACAACAGCGACAAAACACCCCTTTCCATCGCTTCTGCCTTAGGGTTAGGGTTCTATATAGCCGCGCTCCAACTCCATCCCTTGGGATGAATTGAAGCGTGTCCAGTATTGAATGCTCAGCTTGTTCGTTTCACTCTCATTTTCATTCATTTTCTCCTTTGCCCGAGTTTTTGAATCGGTTGCTCGCTCGAGACGGGAGAGGATAAAGTACCGGTGTACGAGTACTCGAGTGCTGTAATCGAGCACGGGTAATCCACCCGGGGAGGCCGTGAATTATACCGTACCGGTATGATGGTTTACTCAGTAACACAGGGAACGGGTCATAGCACTCCTGTGGCATATACCGGGACTGGACGCGTAACGCCTTTCACTTCATTCTTCAAGCTAAGCCTTTCGGAAGGACGGCATCATCCGGTTTTGTCACGCTCTGGAATAAAGTGAGCTGAAATGACGCTGGTAGCCGATAGCCGGCCAGCCCTCGAGAAATCGAAGTTAAACCCGTGTGGGCAAATGTCTCTTCTGGTAATTATGCAATGCATCTCTCCCTCTCTTTTCCGCCGCCTGCCGGTAACTCAAGTATGCAGTGAGCCCCCCTCTTCCACTTCTTGTTCCGCAGCAACTTGTTTCTACGAAGGGGGGGGAATTGGCCAAGCTTTTATCCCTCCCACCCCCTTGCCTACGGTACCGGTGTCCAATTCCATTCGTCCCAACACGGTGGGAGGTGAACGCCACATTGAGGAAAGGCGGAATACAGGCACCGGCACTCGAGTATCCCTGAAATATCCTTGTTTTCCCTCCGAAATTTGCTCGGCTACTTTTCTTCTTCCTTGTTTTTAAACTTTTTCCATTTTGGGCTTTCTGTGGCTCAACTAGACTACCGTAAGCTCGTCTGCCCCGTCTTCTACTCGTACCGTACTGCATTGTGTTCTGTGCTGGTGCACGCTTTATTCCTGCCTCTCCTCCAATCTCCCCATGGTATATTGTATATTCGGATACTTTTCTCGCCTGGTTTCATGCTGGCGCTTGTGCAGTGCCCGTTTATAGATCTTACTTCACCACTCTGAAGGTTAAGTTTATGGGAGGGACACTTTACTCGAGTACCGTATCTCAATTTCTATATACTACCGTGCAACACCTTAGTCCACCCTGCTTTCACCTCCCTTACCATTACCTAAATGCCCCCGGGCAATAACAATGAACTGTTCTTCCAGACCAGCCAGTAGCCCTTCACTCCTGACCAACAGGTCCTCTTCCGAGGCTCTTGACTGCCTCCCCAAACGCTCCACCACCAGCTTCGAGAGGAGGAATGTTAACCAGCCCAAGGCCGATCCACGATTCTACTCAGGGAGAAACCCGGTTCCCAGAATTGGCTCTTTGTGGGAGATTTATCCGCATCGGCGCGCCAGTCCGGACAATCAGCTAGAGGAGGAGAGGAGGAGAAAGATAGAAGAACATTCTACCCTGGTTTCCGATCCGATTACTGGGAGTGAGTGAGTTTGTCTGCTTCCTTGGTATGATACTTCATTTTCAGTGGGGCTGGCTTGGCTAATTTGGGTGGGTTTGATAGTATCAAGATCTGTGATGCGAGATATGCTCCTCCGCTTGAAATTCCACGGACAGCACCAGATGTCTACCCGCCAACATTATGGTCTCAATTTATGGAAGAGGTGACCCCCGTCATTCCCTTATCTCTTCACTGCGCTTTCGCTGACTTCTGCAGTTCCGGAGCTTCACGGTAAGGTATATGGCCTTCATAGCATCGACCTTTGTCCTTCTCAACGGTGTGCTTCGCTTGCCGTATTCAATATCCATCTTCATCGCTATCGGAAGTGCTGTGTCGTGGTGGCGGCGCGTAGAGGGTCTATGGGCAGACGTAGTGTTTTATGAACAATCTGATCGTGGGAGCCAGGTTTGTTATCCCCCATTGCTTTCTATGTGGTTTTTATCTGACGAAATTAACTAGAGGATGAACACTCCCGGCCCGGAGGGCAACGAATCGGTTGAATGGCTCAACGGTGCCATATCGAAACTGTGGCCTCAAATCAATGCCGACCTCTTCTCTACTGTTGTCGACCTGATTGAGGATGTCATGCAAGCGTCAATGCCTCCCGTGGTGAGCCAGGTGAAGATCACCGGCGTTGGCCAGGGGGCCACACCGATTCGAATCCTGTCCGTGAGGTGGCTCAATGAGGGCGGCGAAAAGGGTGCGAATGAGAGATTGAACGAGCAGGAGGAGGTCGGTGAATGGGTCTCCTTGGAAGTTGCTTTTGCCTACAGGGCGAGTCCAAGCGGGAGCGACGCGGCAAGCAAGGCGAAAAATGCTAGTTTATTGATCTACCTTACCTTAGGATTAGAGGGGGTTTTGGGAACACCGATCCGTGAGTCTCTTCCATATCCTTACCTTCACGAATTCGGTTAACAAAATTACTCAGCCGTATGGATTGAGCTTCGTGGTTGCACTGGAACATGTGAGACTCGCCCTTAATTCCAAATCATAACCGTGATTACTTTTTCGCTCACGCTTTCTAGGTCGCCTGAAACTGCAGACGATCCCTGACCCCCCCTTCATCAAACTCGCAACCTTTACCCTTCTTGGGATGCCAAACATCGAGATAGCTGCCGTCCCGTTAAACCAACGATTTTTCAATGTCATGAATCTTCCACTTATCAGTGACTTTGTGAATTCTTCCATCCGTACCGCCGCCAAATCATACGTTGCACCGTCGAATTACACCTTTGACATTTCCAAAATTCTTACGGGTGATGATATCAAGAAGGACACCAACGCAATCGGAGTACTCGTGGTGCATATGCACTCTGCAGAAGCTGTAAAAGCAGCCGATCTGAACGGCAAAAGCGACTGCTATGTAACATTGAGCTACTCGAAATTCGCGAAGCCGCTTTGGTCTACAAGGATAATCTTTGGCGATTTGAGTCCTGTATGGGACGAGACCGCTGTGTTATTGGTTAGCGCCGATGAGGTGAAGGCAGGTGAGAAGTTGAGTGTGGAACTATGGGATTCAGATAGGTTTACAGCGGATGACATGGTCGGTAGAACGGATGTTGATGTCACGAATTTGGTGAGGAATCGGGGAAAGGTTTACAAGAGAAGGGATAATTTGCGGGGGTATGAGAGAGGGCGAACGGTGCCCGGCCATTTAAACTGGTCTGTGGTATTTCATGGGAAAGCTGAGCTGAGCGAAAGCGCTCGCACCGATGGTGTCGATGAGAGGTTGCCGGATGATATGAAGGTGAGCCACCCCAAATCTATTCTGCCCGTTAACGGTCGGCTAACGGGAGCAAAGAACCACCCCGACCTCAAGCCACCCTCCGACAGTAAACCTATGCCTGGGGATTGTCGTGTGACCCATGTTCCTCCAGTGCCCTTTCTCCCTTCAGGCATTCTGTCTATTCAGATCCATAACATTGTCGCCCTCGAAACCCACACAGTTAGCGGCACGAAGTCGCGTTCCAACCCAAATCTTCGAAAGGAGCAGACCCAAGCGATTGAGGAAGAGGAATCCTCCAACCTTCCGTCAGCGTACTGCTCAATCATTCTCGATTATCAGAAGATTTACAAAACTCGTGTGAAACCAATGACTAGCAAGCCGTTTTTCAACGCCGGCACAGAAAGGTTTGTTCGAGACTATAGGGAAAGCACTGTGCTGGTTGTTGTTGAAGATTCAAGAAATAGGGAAAGCGATCCTATATTGGGAGCTGTGGAATTGAAATTGAATAAGGTGTTTCAGAATTCGAGTGTTATCTCGAGATACTATCCTATCCAGGGAGGCGTGGGCTATGGAAAGGTTAGAATATCACTGCTCTTCCGTTCGATTGACACCTCGTTACCAAAACAGATGCTGGGAGCAGACATTGGTTCGGTGGAAGTTGTATCACGGTTCATTTCCGCGCAAGATATCACCGACGGACAAGTTGCGGCTGCCGGATATCTTACATTTCGAACGCCGCTGAGCAAGAGAAACGCGCACCAAACTGTTGCTGTTTCTACTGCTCCCGGGTGGTCCTTGGAGAATAAGCGTTTTCGTTTATCGGTTCGACATCGATATGCTGTGCCATGTATACTTTACTTTAGAAGAGATTCTGTCGTCCGGCGCGATAAATGTCTTGCAGTCGCTATGCTCTGGTTGAAGGATATTCCGGACGACGAGGTGACTACCGTTCGATTAGGTGTTTACCAGCCGGAGGACATTGACCGCTTCGTCCAGAATTACGGAGACGCGGCGGGCGCCGGGAAATGTGTTGGAAGCGTGGTATTAACTGTTCGGTTCCGAAGAGGCCTAACACCAACGCATCGGAAGCTCGATGCAATGGACGATGTATGCCGTGCGGTAAAATGCATCGACCACCACCACCACCATGACGACGTATCATCGACAAGTAGCGGTAGTTCAGGCAACAGCAGTGGAGAGGACACGGACAGCGGTGAAGAAGTGGGCGGAGGGAGGAATCCGATAGGAGACATCAAACGAAGATTAAGCCGTAAGAAGGAGTCGATCGGAGAGCTGCACAGACGGGAAAGGGGCGCCATGCAGTGGAAGGGGACGCGGACGTTGGCGTGGGTCGGGAGGGGCGTAGTCGGGAAGGGAAAAGATCTTAAGGGCAAATTCGTGATGGAGCCCAGAAGGCCAGGTGTAGAAACTGAGGCATCGTAAGGGTTTATTTGCCTTTCTACTGGTGGTCCAAGCGTGGCGCCCACTCACTATTCATTATTCGTTACATTGGTGTCCTTTCCTTTCCTGTATTTCCTTTGCTTATTTCGGGAGATTTGGGGAAAAGCCGTTCGTTGTTGTTTTTGGGTCAATGGTTGCATGGCGTTTTGGGAAACAGCCCGGGTGTCTATTGTGAGTTTTTTTTCATTCGCTTGGTTTCATATAGTGTACAGGTGATTTCTGGGTGGGCCTGTGTCGGAGGCTGGATTTGGGATGTTCGCTTGAGCTAGGTGTGCCGGTGGGTGATGTGCGGTGTGAGTGCTCGAGCATGAGTGCTGGAGTGCGAATGGGTTTGGAGGTTGGATGATGTGCAGGACCTGTCCCTAGATCACGTTTCAACCAGCGAAGGAGAATAGACTAGAATACGGTAGAGGGCTTTTTTGAAATTTTGTATATTATCAGCTGTATAGCGTCTCCAACCACCGTCAAGTGCATATATATATATCATATTAGGCACGCTGGAGCTTGTTTGGTAATTTCCGGGAATTCTAGTTGCTGAATTTCATCCACTCATCCCTAACCCGGCGAAGGCATCTCTCTATAAAAGCACACTGGAAGCATGGGGTAAGCACGCGGATTGGTCAAGGTTATCATATCACACATGTTGTGCTCCCCACAACGCCTCCAAACAATCCACTTCCCAGCACTGTGAGTCACAAGACAAGTCAACCAGCTACTTTCCTAGCTAGCTATCTGGAAATGATTCTTGAAGCAGGAATCTTTATTGCTCTACTTGTTCACCCCGTAAGCTAGGTACGGTAATGGGCAATCAATCCCACTACGCGCGCCCCGTGTAAGTGCTCACCGATAGATAGCTGGTCAGTGGCGCTCACTACTGCCTGTGCCCTTGATAAGGATGGAGTACAACACAGTACTACCCGTTGAGTTTGAGTTTTTTCTTCTTTTCATTTTTATATTCATTTTTATCCGGGGGTTTAGTACAGTATAGCACTGTACAAGACCCAGGGGATATTGGGATGTGGTATAATACCACCCCCGACTTTCCTTCTAGTGCTTGAGCCTACCTGCTTAGCTTTGTATGATATCCCACTGTTAGGATTTGATGGATGATGTGGCGAAGTGGCATAATATTCCTCTGGCTAAGACAGGTAGGTGTAGGTGCAGCCAAGAGTGGAAATGGAAAAAACATTTACCTACAGCTTTAATGGCTCGTTGCTGCTCTTCTAAGTCGAAGGAAGTAAAATAAATTCCTTCCTTCTTTTCTGCTATAATACCCGGCCGATCGCCAACCCGAAGGTCTGGAGTCGGATTCTGTCATGACGCATCGTAGTAGGACTGGTAAGCCCCATAGTCCTATTGATGAAGGCCAGGTTTTCCAATCTCCCAGTTCCCATAGGACAGGGGATTTTTTCTTTCTTTCAATTTTCCTTATCATACCTTGCATGGCGGATCGTTCAATAATAACTCATTGTAAGCATGAATTGAACCCCTGGGCTCCTGCTAATTGCGATAGGGATTAATTGGTCCTTGACATGTTAACCACTGCGCCAGCTATGATAATATGATAGGTATTTCATGGAGCAGTACTATAGCCCCGGAACAAATACTTATCCCACTGGAAGCTGGGTTTTGGGATTTTGCTAGGGGGGATCTCTTCTCGAGTTGTTGGTATGGTGTATTTCAAACCGAAGTCTTTTTCGCTGCCTAGGCAGCTTCGGCTTGGGGTTCTTGTGCATTCTAGGTGGATAGAAGTGGTGAGTTGCGCACTCATTCCCACTATACTGTAAGACGCGAGGCCCCACGGGCCGAGCAATGCTTGTATTATCGATATAAGACTTAGATAATTCTTATAAAAACTAGGGCTTAGAAAAAGATACAGCGAGAGAGGGAAGATCCCGGAGTACAATAATTTAGCTCAATTAACTCAATATCCCAGCATAAATCTCTGATATCCTGCAACCTCCCGAGGTTCTTAAATCCAGCTATCGGAGGGGTACTATATGTGTTTAGAGACCAGATGAAATTGGAATTTTTTTAAAAAAAATTGTATCCGTTAGTTCTTTCGCACACAATATAGTTGCGTAATAGCTCCCAATTCCTGAACGATTTAGTTTCCCATACCTACTAGAGTGGTCAAAGTAGTTTAGGAATGCCTAGGGGTGCAGCTCCATTCACTGCGCAACAAAATAAACTGAACTTTCACCTCTTTAAGGCATTCTCTCAACCAATCTCTCGTTGGCGCATCCAGAGTTCTCCCAGTTATCGACGCTATAAAACCAGAATACCCTTCCCGCTATTTTGAAACGTTGGCTACAAGCCTGGGGGGCTCCCCTCTGCAGAGATAATGCTGTCTCCTTCCGTAATGTGAATTTACTATATCTTCGTCATAATAAATCACTCGAAAAGCATGTTTCTTCTACAGAGAAATCATTAGACAAGGTCGCCAAACTTTGCGCACAGACTCAGAGGGTCGAAGGGTCTATTAGCTAGGGTCCTCTATGTATATGCTCTGGGACGGCCTAAAGGAATTATTTTGCCAATCTTGGTTTTGAAAGCAGGCAGGCAGCCAGAACCATTTCGGGGTGGGGGTGTTTTGTGGATTCTGAGGCCCTCCTAAGGAGATAACTGCTATACCAGAGCTGGGCACCTAATCCTACTCATAGTGGTTTATATGTAAATGCAAACGCCGCCAATGATTGCGAGGTTTGAAAGAGTTGCATATATTTAGTATCCAGAGGCTGTAAAGGACATAAGATCCCTGAAATCTATAAAGGTCCTCCGTAAAACACCATTGGGCTTCGCTCGTTGCCACACAAATCACCTCCTGCTATGATCCCGGTCGATTGTTCTCTCTAAGGACTGGCCCCTATACATCTTAGAAAACTCAGGATAGAAGAGGGCCCAGAGAGCAATATCGATAGAGAGCGTAGCTCTCGAGTAAGGGGAGGGTACCGCACCGGGAAAACCGCCACACCGGCAGTGCAATAATACACTCACTAATTTCGAAATGTTTATAGGATAACGTTAGCCATTAAAACTTGGGGTATGATACCAACTGTTGGAGGCAAGAAAGGCCATATCCGGAGAGATTGAATCTCCAAAGCTTTTTCTTGGCATGCCTTTGAGTCCCCTAACCCCTCGCTTTTTGTGTGAGATGCATAATTTCCCGAAACATCCTTGACTGCCTGGTATCGATCAACCGACCAACTAGGATGCTATCTGGCTACGCGATGCCAAAAGTGTCCTATCATCATACGATCCTCGGTCTCTGTTTTCCCAATAATTTGTTTCGTGCGCAGCCTCTAGAAGCACAGCTGGGACCTGAGACACTCGAACGCCAATTCGGTACCCCGACCAATCGTAAACCCGTGGCAGGCCTCCAGCAATATCGAACGGGGCGCCCCGGCCATTCACGCAAGGCGCCGAGAAAAATAGAGCCAACATAACAGAAACTACCCTGGGGCACGATTGACAATCGATTTTCCCCGCGCAGTCCTCCAGTAATCCGTGTTTCCAGGATATCGCGGTCCACTACCCTACAAAGTAGCACACTGCTAGGAGCGACATTTGCGAATCCTCGAGAGGTACAGTATCGCTGATCTCTTTCCACCATCGATATGCGAACCAGTTTCTTGCCCCGCGGCGACCCGCAATGGATCAGAACCCCTATCCGAGGGGCATTCTTTGCCTTTATCTTTACTACTATACTGAACGCTACGGTATGCATCGCGGAAACAGCAAAGCTTTCGCATACAATCAGGTACTTCCTCCTCCATCGCTTGCTTCCTCTTCTCGATACTAAGTTAGCGCTCGCAAGCGTCCTGGTCCTAACCGCTTCCCTCGTAACCACAATGCATCTGGCGATAGACATGTACTACTTCTTCATCGTCGGTAGGCTCTACGGGGTATCGGTTTTCGTCTTGTTCTTTGCAGAGTTCTGCCTCTGGATGGTGGTTGACCTCTCCGAAGCGATGGACTTGGGGTTCTTGAATCAACCGAAGGGGTGGTTCAGTACGGATGGGCCTTTCCCCAAGTGTGGGTTTGGGCATAACAGGTCAAATAGTCGGCTTTGTGACTTGATGAGGGCGAGATTCTTTATTTCGTTGGTGATCTTGTAGGTTTCTTTCCGAATCCATCCTCAAACTTGGAGGGGAGAGGGGGTAGTGATCTGGAGGTGGATGAATGGTTCGGAGATTTTAATCGTTTTGTGTTATAGGGTATTTTCGTTTGCTTTCACGATGTTCAGTGCACTTGGACCAGCGCCCAGGACAAATCCGGTTTCGCGTTTGGCGAGCAGAGAGACTGAAGGTGGGGAAGATGGGGAGCATGCGCAACGTTGTTCCGATCAAGAACTTGGACAGGCCCGGCCACAGGACAAGGACATGATACAGCCGGTAGTGAAAGATGCGTAGAGTTTACACGCTCGTTGATTGGCCGTTTTGGGGCCCTAACATGGGCTTCTGCTGCAATGAAAGTGCAGAGTTTGGGTGTGCTTATGGATTTCGGGTCACCAATGGAGTAGGGGTTCTGCTTATATGTGTTATGATATGATATTGTTTTTGTTATTTCCTTAATCATCAAGTCATCCCTCCCATCCCAATTTGTTTAATTCGAATTAAGTTTATTCTCTCCCTCTTCCGGCTTTCTCTGTTGGTCTATAATATCATGCATTTTCCTCCCTTGAGATTCATCCCTGTCTTTCTAGTTCGTCCACTCCCGAGAGAAACTGCACCTTGTGATAGCTCTCGATTTTGTCGGGCGTGTCTCTAAACCGTCCGGGTGAATACATAGCTCGCCCCAAGGATGTGCGACATATGGGTTGATTCGACCACAAATGCTATATCTCTATAACTGCTTCACATGCTACGTAGACACCTATCCTCACGAGAATCCCGGCCACAATCCTAGTCATATTTCCCATGCGGCATAAATAATAGCTTCTACCGAGGCTGCCTTACTTCCTTCCGAGGCTGCGACACCCGCCGCGTCTACCGTCCACAGTCAGACGCCAAACTTCAAACCCGAAATATCAAATGGGGGAAGTAATTTTGTCTATCCACCCTTTTATCTTACTACATTTTTCGGCCGGGGGCTTGTTGAAGGTCGTTAGTCGCTGGGTTTGCTAGAGGGAACAGTTTGTGGGAAAATGTTATCGATGATTAAATGTGAGGTCCTCTCACCTCCTTACTTGGGCTATTGTTCGAGCGGTTCTACCGTAGCTACTGGGCCTTTGATCACTAGATTGCTACCTAGACATTCACTTACTTGGCGGTGGGGGCGGGAGATAGGAAACATACGGTAGGTGGATAGATTAGATATACTGGAGGACTCGTCTCACAGTTTAGGAAGAGTTTGTTGCCCAGCTACTTCCAGGAGCGGTTGAAAGTCCATCCTTTTGTCTCCCTACGACATGAGTTACTGACTGCGGTCTGGAAAAACCCCAAAGAGTTCATTATCAAAGTGAAAATAGGTATTAGATTACGGCGACAAAAACTAGCAAGGACCTACAGCAGCCGTTCCTTCTGTTTGATCTGCTACTCCCTCGCACAAGTATTGCCTGGCCCTGAAAGTTTACTTTAGGCCACTCGCAGCCATCACTCTAGCTCGATATACCGTAGAAATTTGAACAATTTGCCCTCACGCTAGACGTTGGAGTTGCCTCTCCTGGTAAGGCCGGGGGTAAATTTCTTTTTGTTTGTCTCAGCGGAGGGCTGAGGGGGGATAGCTTTTTCGCTGTGTTTTTCCCCGCTTAATCCAAAGAGGGGAATTCTGGACGACTAGCGTGGGCCCAATTGTTCCAGTTTTTACGGTAGGGTGACCTAATGCAAATGGACACTGGTGTCCTATCACCACAGGTCCCTATTTCTCTGCGCAATAGAGGACCCAACCGGCCCACAGGATAGGGAGAATGAAAAGGAAAAAAAACTATGACACCCCACAGCCGCCGACAACAAACAACCGCAATTAAAGATCGCTAGGTTGATGAAATTTCTATGGCCTCGATAGGAGGGGGCCTCTCGGGACGATCATATTGTTTACTGTACAACGAGCCCAACCCAACCGAGTCCTTTTCTCCTTTTTCGCTCTAGCGGGGAAGCGCGGGGTAATGGGAGAGGCGGGTGGTGGGTACTTGTAGAGTGGGGTCGAGGTGTGTTTGTCTAGGAAGCCCCCCGAACTAGAATCTCGGTGTTTATCGTGAAGAGGCATTGTCCGTTGTCTGCTTTGGTGTCGGAGAGACCCCACGGCCAGGAAAGAATCGCTCCGTTGGTGAAGAGTGGTCTAGCATTATTACGTGCCCCAGCTGAGAGACAGACAAAGTTGATTTTTTCCCCTCGGAGCTTATCTTGGCCTTTGCCTTCGGTGTCCTACCAGCCTCCTGGTTTTGTACTAGGGTGTGAGCAAAAGTACGGCGAACTGTGGCTGATGCGCTAAAGTTTGCAGGGTAACAGATCCTACCAGCAATTATGATTGGCTCTCCCGGACTGCCAAGCATTGCAATTAGGTGTGGGAAAAAAGTCTGGCGAACATCATTTCATCCCAGATTCAAGAAATTGATACAATGGCACATGGATTGAAATAAATACAAAGATGTAAGCGCTTGAATCTCAATCATTGTAACTGTGAAATGCTATCTAGCTTGAGCGTTTTGAATTGCCAGAAGATTCGAAGTCATGAAGTCGCTACCAGCAAATTTTAATTCTAAAATACAGTGTAAAAAGCACGGAAAAGACAAAAGAAATTAGAGAACCTTTCTACCCAAAGAGCAAGTTAACTAATAGGGCGTAGCATTACCCTCAGCTGCTATTACTGCAGCCAACCTTGCTGGCATACTATCAACGAGTTTAAGTAGTCTTTCAGAATTTATATTTCCCCAGGCCGTATGCAACATGAGTATCAAATCATCAGTATTTGTTGCCCGTTCATAAATTTGGCCTAATTCAGTTTCCATATCAGCCCATAGGGCCTCTATTAAATTTAGATCCGGGGACTGAGGGGGCCAGGGAAGAGTTTCCAGATTGTTTAGTTTTCGGCATTGGATAGCATACTTTTGATGCCCGGGAGCTCCATCCTCAACAACTGTAGACCATCCGTATACCTCACAGGTTTGATGCCAAAAGGGTATCAGGAGAGGATCCAAAACATTTTTGGTATACTTTTCAGAATCCAAGGTTGTATCCGGGGGCACAACATAGAGAGGTGATTTTAATTCTCCACAGAAAGCGCCCCAAACCATTACAGACTTCCGGCCCGATCCCCAGACTTCATCGACACAATCTGGATGATATTCCTCCTCAGGAAGGCGCAAGACCCAAGGCCTATGGCTAAATCCAGCGGTACTAAAACTAGATTCATCGGTCCAGACTGTCTTGAGCCACTCTTCCCTGGTCCAGTGTAGATGATCCTGACACCAGCGAACTCTTTTCGGTTTGTTATAGTGTCTGATACCCCATCTTCAATTTGTTAACATTTAATCACAATATAAAAACACAAAAAAGAGAGGGAAAGTAAACAGATGAATTGTTTAAACTAACTTTTTGCGTGGTAAACGCTTGTGGTATCCCAGTGAAGCCATAACACTCCTAATCGTCCGAACAGAACAAGCATATCCCATTTCTGTAATTATTTCCTCCCATTGCAGTCTTCGGGTTCTTCTATCACGGGTAATAAAAGCTATTAATTGTGCCTTGGCCTTCTCATCAAAGAGCATTGGACGACCGGAACGTTTCTGGTTGGAGGGTGTTCCATTGATCTTTGCCCGCTTGTAAATTTTTTGACAGGTGCGAAAATCGATATTCAATTTTTGGCCGATTTTCTATATATTCAACTTAGTTAAAATACTAATCATGATAGCAATCCAAATCAAATGTAATTTTACCTTCCATGTTAGACATGCTTTATCCCTTAGAGCAATTACTTGGACTCTCTCATCTCTTGTTGTTTCTTTGCCACTTGGATTACCTCCAACTGGCTCAGCATAATCAGCTCGCGTACCCTTAAGCTTCATGACTTAAATGCCGCTTGGGCAAAAGAAACCGCCCTGGAACTAACTTTGTGTTAATTTGGTACTACAATAGCTCAAGTAGGTATCTGATATAGTTTACCTTCTTCGTGTGCGAGCGGGCAGGGTGAAAAGTGCCTTAGAAGACTCCTCTCATCCGCGGTTCAGCAGGCTTGAAAACAGTAATTCTGTCTGAAGGTGTGCGAACGGGCAGGGTGAAAAGGGTCTTAGAAGACTCCTCTTATCCGCGGTTCAGCAGTCTTGCAAACAGTAATTCTGTCTCAAGGTGTGTGAACAGGCAGGGTGAAAAGGGCCTTAGAAGACTCCTCTCATCTGCGGTTCAGCACTCTTGAAAACAGTAATTCTGTCTCAAGGTGTGCGAACGGGCAGGGTGAAGAGGGCCTCAGAAGGCGCCTTTTTTTATCGGCTGTTCGGCAGTATTGAAAACGGTAATGCCTTCTCAAAGGTTGTGGTGGGTGTTATAAGTGATGGGTGTTATTGGTTGTCAGAATGAACGAGAAACTGGTTGATAAGAGAGCTCGCTACTAGTCATTTGGTGGTTTCTGCCAAGCCTCTTTTTTTTTTTTTGCTTCCTTAAGACCCGCACCAATCAGAATGACTTCGCCAGACTTACCCACAACCCCCGGTACTGTCGGGCGCGTGGAGAGCCATGTCCTATTACAAATTACGACCAGAGGACGCCGTCTGCATATTTGAGGGGTGGAGGTCCCTGCCACTTAAGGCCTTCCCTTTCCTGCAAATCTTAACAACCTCCCTCTCCCCAGCTGACACGAAAAAAGCAAAAACGAACACAATAATTTCTCAAAGATCTCTAGCCGCAACCACACCCTTAAGAAGATATATGGCTTGATAGAAGTGCCTAGGATGCGCGCCTCTCCTGTCCCATAACTTTATTTTCTAATGTTTAATGGGAGCGATATTCGTGGGGATAGCCGACAGAGGCTAGAAACACTAAGGTCTAGAATTAGGTTCTCGCCGCTAACAGTGCGAAAACCAGCTTTATGGTGTATGTAATTGTATTCCGGGTCGCTATTTTCCCAGTACGGTACTCGCTTCAATTCCGTAGTTAGTGAGAGCTTTAGTAAACGCTGGCTCTCCCGGCTCCGTGCCCACTAAACGCAGCACTTAGGGGCGTACTGTAGACGAATTTCTACACTAAGGGATCGGCTTTATAACTTATAAGGTAGAGTAACTCTACTCCCGTGGTTCATTTGCCCCCATATAGACATACAGTATATATCGGTCGAATGGGGTTTGCTTCATGTACTATCACTCACTTGTATTTGTTTTCAGTCCTGTTGAGTACCTCGAAGTGCGTATTAGGCAGCCAGTCTTCCTACGGGGTTGGTTCGTGGGGACCGTAATAAATCTGGGAGGTTCATGGGGACACCCTGTCGTTTTTAGTATATGTCTAGTTTAGCTAGATGATGAATAATTGCCGAAGAGTTGTGATCGCATAGTGCTCTAGGGGCAATGGCGCCTGTCTAGTGCTGATGCTCTAACGTTACTAGGAGCGGGTGAGCTAATGGACCCATGATGGGGGAACATGGGCAGAATCCATCCTCAGCCGGTGATACACCGTGGAAAAATGGCAACTAGTGGAACTCTAGGATGGGAGGCAGACCTTTCTTGTGTTGTCGCATTAAGTTTCACTATTGTATAATATTATGTTTTTCCTTCTTTACACGCCCTTGTCTTGTTCTAGTTCGTTTCTCTACCTGTCTATTCTCGAGTTATTTGTTGTAATCGCAGTCCACCCCCCATCAAGGCTACTGCGGTCGGTCCTAAAGTTTCTTCTACTACTACAGAGGTCAATGTATCCTTGAGGGAAATCAGACAGCTCCAGCTCAACAACTCATTTCAAATCAGCAGTCACAAAGAACAATCGGAACGGGGCGAGAGAAAGAACCCTCACTCCCCTTCCAACGTCAGATCGGAGTAGGCTTATTCGCCTACATCGGCCAATTACCAAACTGGTGCGCGATCCCCTTCAACCGCCCACCCGTGCCACTAGATTAAAACTGACCCCAACCTGATCATCGTTCAAGAGCCTCATGTGCGACCCAGGCCAAATCCTTACACCTAGCCCCCAACAACACAGTCCTCAAAGGCCCAGCCAGGCAGTCCCATGGCTAGCGTGGGTCCTTCACCTCGAGCCACCCGGATCGTCCTGGAAACACTAGAATCCCTGGTAGTGGACTTTCACTGCGGCTTGCACAATGCCCCAGAGGTAGGGGCTCGCGCCGGACATCTGGCATTCCGGCCACCAGTTCGATTCCGTCTCATTTTGGAGCGTGCATACCCGCCCGTCTGATGAGAGTGGGTAGATAGGTAATGCCACTGCGATTATTTTGGAGTTGACAGCGGTGAATTCTGCATCAGTGGGGGTGGTAGGAGTGTCCTGAGTTGGGGCCGTGGAGGAGGTCACGGGGAATGCCACTAAGGCTAGTAGGAGGAGGAGGACGAGGGGGTAAACGGGGTCTTGATAGACATAGCAGTTTCCCCGTTCTTTTTGCAAAGTGTTTGGTGCTTTTCTTTAGTGCTTGGTGTTTGGTGTTGGTGGCAGAGGAGGTTGGTGGGGAGGGAAAGAGCGAAGTGGTTAGAACTTTTATTTACTTGTACCCCTCCGAAAAATCTGCCAAGAATCATGAGGTGATTTGCATATGTTGCTCCGCCATTCAAAGGGTGGCTGTGGAGTGGTGGGAGTGGCCGAGTCATATCCTATGACGCATGGAGGATCTTAGGTTAAAAACTAACTAATCGTTGACCCCATGCCCTACCCCAAAAGCCAATTGCCATGCGAGTGAACCACGGAATTCTCGCTGACCTATTACACACACAGAGCGAGGAAGAGGCCGAGAAGTACCCGGGGGGGTTATGATGATGAACCCTGTAGGGTCCACTACAAGTAAGTATTATACTCTCCATAGGCGTTCCAGACACCTCCCGCACTCGGAGAGCAATTGATCTAGATATGATATGATACCTCCAATCCCCCACCCCACAGTCCCTGCCCTCAGTGAACCAGCTGTGAGCCTACGGTCTGACTCACATCCCTGACGCCCCGGGAAGGGGGGGTGGAAGCCCGCTATCTGAGATTGTTAGAAAACACCAACATGAAAAACCCTAAGCAGAGCCAATAAAGACACTAGGAAGACGAAATGGAAAGAAAAGCGAGAAACAGAATAGATCAGGATAGAACCTCTAATTAAGCAAAACGGACCCCCAGAGCGCTCCGAATGGTCGCTTCCTATGCCCAACCCACCCCTCCCCTGGCTACGGGAAACCCCTTAAGCGGTCTGCTATCGCACAAATCTACGAAGCGCACCCTACTGTTTTTCTAATGGTTGAGAGAGAGAGAGAGAGTTATCTAAGTTATCTATATACCCTATTTCATAAAGTATCTACCTGGTATAATAAACGAACTTGACTACAGCCAAGGCCAGTATAACTCAACCGAGTGATAATATAATACATGCTATACGAACTAGCTAGTAATACAAAATTTAATAACACAGGAATTGAACCAGAACAAAAGAATATCGTACACCCTCTCATTAAACAAGCCCTATAACAAAAGTAAAATGGTTCGACCTCATCTTTTTACTTTTTGGCCGGTATCAATCGCTCACTCAGATTATTAACACATCCGTGCTTAAGTTTATGCTCCCCCCATGCACTCCCCTTGCACTCATTTGAACAGTACCTTACGGTCCCGCGGCAACTCCCGCCACACATCCTCCAAAGGCCCACCTTTCCGCAGTGAAAACACGTGCCCCAGGGTCCCATTACCGCGGTCCTCTCTTCATCCACTAGCTCCCCGTCTTCAACGTCGAGCTTCAACTCCCAAAGGTCATTGAACGCGCGGGAGTATCCGCGCTTGCTGGGGGCGAAGTCCGCATTCGTATATCCACCGAACAAGTAGGTCTTTCTAGATCCAGTGTCGAAGAGGAGTGTTCCTTGCGCGCGATACGTGGGAAACCCACGAGTGAGCACCTGGGCCCATTTCCTAGTCCCCGGGTGCCAGACGTAGGTATCTGCATAATAGGCGAAACCTAAACTGGCATCCCTCCCTGGTAAATAGGTGCTTGTGGTCCCGCAGTATCCGCCGAAGGCCACCACTCTGTCCATCTTGTTGTTGTAGATCGCGGAGGATTCGGTCCGGGGAGAAGGGTAGTTCCCGCGAGGCTTCTCACGGGTCCAGGTTCGGCGGGGGATGTGGTAGGACCATATATCTTCGTATGTATAATCGCTTTCGGAGCCGTGCGGACTGGTGTGGTTGGAAACTCTCTCACCTATACGATTGGCATTGCCATACATTACGAAGAGACGATCTTCGGATGGGAGAATCCAGGTTAACGGGTGCACGCGGAGCATCGGGGAATCATGGGTTGGGGTAGGCTGGGAGGTGCCAGAAAGCCACTCCCAAGAGAGGGTTCCCAAGTCCAAGCACATGAAAACATTGCAGCCAAGTTGCCTGTGTCCATCCTGGCCGCCAAATATGTACATTTTCCCTTTGTGGATTTCCATTCCGTAGTCGATGAGGATGTCTTGGGGGTATGGCCAGTTCTTTCCCGGGATGTTGAACTTTGTTATCTTAGATACCCACTTCTCTCGTACAAGGTCGAAAGTCATAATTGTTTTGCTGCCGTGGAAGAGGTAAACCGTGTCTTTCCATGGTTTCATGTGGAGGCCGGGGGTACAGCTGCTGCGCGGGCCGCCTTTGGAGTTTGGAGGGATGTCTTCTAGTCGCCGCCACGTTTTCTCCCGTGGCCCCCCAAGAGGTAGATACCATAGATCCCGGAGATTTTCGTGAATTGCTCCTTGACCACCGGCAACGTATAGATTGCCCCTCCATATCCAGCATCCCATAGGCACCCTTGGCGATGGTGGACGAGTGCCCTCCGTATTCATGTACCGGCATCTGCCCCATTTGCCACGGACCTGAAGCTCGGGGTAATCCACCACTAACCTCCCTTCAAGTTCAACGTCCGGGTGTCGGTACTCAGCATACTTGGAGGCATTTGCCTCCTCCTCCAGTTTAACCATTCGCGCAGTTTTTGATTCCAAAATGGAAGAGCAGACACTGACCACGGCCCAGGAATGGTGCACAACGCTGGAAGTATTTTTCAGAGCCAAGAAGCTCTGAGATAATCGAAGTTGGTATTTCTGCTGGTTGAGGTAGTACTCTTCAACCAGAAGGTTTGAGTTTCTCCAAGCTAGTACCAATTACGTTCCAGTCAGCCCGTCCAAATTTACTATATGGGCGCGGTAAATAGAGAGAACTCACCAAACAGTGGCTCCCTAGAAAGCAGCTGGTTCAGGTAAACCACCACAACCTCCTGCAACCATTCCAACGCCTACCCTCCAATCAGCCAATTCCCCACCTCACCCGGTATTTTAATAGAAACTCACCTCCTCGATATTCCCCTCCTTGATAAAGCACTGGGCCACATTATTAAAGCAGGCAACGATGTCCATCATTTCCCGCCATTCCAGCTGCATATACTCGTTAATTTTCACACACCTCGGCGCAACCGGAAATCCAAATTCCTCGCCCAAAATTTTCTTCGCAGCTACAAGATATTTGGCCCTAGCTAGTGCGAAGTGACCTTTCTTGTACAATTCATTGCCCTCATATTTGTCAATATTGCAGAGGATGAGACGGTGGCAGATAGGTTGCGTCTGGTGCATTAAGCCCAGGAACTCCGCGAATACAGAACGGTCGCTAGCAATACAAATTGCTTCAAGGGTTGTGAGCTCTGGCCGGAAGGCGGCGGCCTTTTGGAGGACAATAGATTTCTTCTTATTCTTGCCCGGGTCTGGTGTCCGAGAGTCCGCTGTACTTTTACTAGCCGTGGGAGCCATTGTGGATGTGTGGAGAGTTGTAACCTCAGTTGAAAGTGGTGAGGGCGTAAGAAATAACGAAGAGAGTGTTTGGATTTCCGTTGGATTTATTTAAGGTTCTGATAGAGTTTGTGGGGTGCTCTACTGGAGGTGCGTGGGTGAGGCAAATTGCTGTCCTATCATAGTATGAAGCCGAGTAGGGTTAGGTTATTACTTGTATCTGGCAATCAGGGCTATTGTTACACAACCACCCGACTAGCGGGGAAAAACCTGTCTTATTTCAGATATACTTTATACTAAAGGCCGTTTGGTAGTACGGTGCTCGTACGCTAATGTCGGGGTGATGAGGGGCGATCAATGATAACAGGGCCTGCAAGCCGGACCATGGGCTGAACTGAATACCAGATTAGACTGCGAACCATGCGGCGTACCGGGTGAAATCGACTCTCATTGGACCAACTCGACAACAATTTTAAGCCATCACCATATTGATATTATACCAACTCCACTGCCTAACTGGCAATAATAATAATAATGAATATGGAGCCTTGGGCACCTCCAGAGCCCACACAGACTCGGACAGCGCAAGTACTGCCTTCATAAATATAGCGCCAGACCTAGCAGAACCACCACCCAGGAATCCCATTGATATCTCCCAAGCACAACCCCGATTAATCCCAGCACCAGAGCCCTACTATCACATAACAAACACAACGAAACCATTGTAAGCAGAGTAGAGTATTCATAAGTTAGTCATAAAACAAAGGAACAAAGACGTGAGTCAGTAATGGTATCATACAAAAACATCAACTGGTTTGACAACCTACAAACTGCAACTAAAACGAAACTCCTACTCCCCTTACACCCCTTAACTATCCCACCCAACATCAGTAAAACAGGCACCCGGAAAATATGTTAAAAAATAAAGTAATTAAACTCCTCGCTCGGGCATATTTTTCCGATTCAACACCAGTTTTTTTCTTTTCTCCGCTCCTTCTGACCAGCAAGTTTAGAAAGCCAAGAGGCGGCTAAGCGTCTTCCGGACGCTAAATTTCTGTTTCTCTCCACCTTCTTGCTTCTCCGCCGTCTCGCTCCCTCGGCGCTTCGTCTTCTTGCTTTTAGTTTCTTTCCCCTCCTTCTCAGAGAACATCACAGCCGGGGCGTCCATAGACTGGGCTCTTCGCTTCTCCTCCTTCCTCATCCGGCGAGCTTCCTCGTCATCCGGCGTTCTCTGCTTTTTTTCGTAATGGCGATGCCTATGTTCCCGTTTACCCTCGCTGGAAAAGGAGTGACCAGAATCTTTAGGTGCCTCTCGCTCAGCTTTGCGCACGCGACGGGCGGCACGACGTGCCTCCTTTGCCGCTCTGGCTTCCTCGGGGGATAGAAAAAGTGCTGGCGCTTCAGATTCCGGGAACTCTGATGCGGGGAATTCTGATGGGGGCTCAAGTTGAGAGGCTGAGGGGTCCGCGGGGTAAGGGTTGTTGAGGTCGAAACCTAACTCTGTCCTTGCTTCTGGCCCGGGCACTGCGTCAGGCTCTGGAAGAACGGTCTGGTCGTCGTGAGGTTCGATGCCGTCATTTACGACGGTGGCACCTCCATCGATCACGGTGCCCTCGCCATTTATCATCGTGCCCTCGCCATTAATCATAGTGCCCTCGCCATTAATCATAGTTCCTTCTCCGTTAATCACAGTGCCTCCCCCATTGATGATTGTAGCCCCGGTCTTTGCAGCCCTGCGGGCGGCCTTTTCGGCTTTTCTCCTCTCCCTATCCTCCTTACTTTCTTTACCCTCCTTACCACTGCCTTTCTTAAGTTGTTCCTCTACTGTTTGTTAGTCAATTATATCGCCTATCATAACTCAAGTGTGGTAATTACCAAGTTCTCTACCTTTGCGCAATGCCTTCTCTTCACGCCTTTTCCTCCTTTCTTCCCGCTCCTCGGAAGTCATGTGAGCATGGGAATGTTTTTTCTTGGACCTCTTCCCATCCTCAACATCGGTTTCCCCGCCTGATTTCTTAGAGCCGGATTTCCGCCGATGCCTCTTCTCCTTTTCCGGCTGTTCCTCCGCTAAGGTAACCTCTGGCTCACCATCCGCGCTGATACCAACCTTAGAGCGCCGGCGCCGGCGTTTCGTCTTATCTTCGACCGAAGACGGTGGTAGGTCGTACTGACCATTGACTGCTTCATCGTCGACGACGGCGATGGTTGGTGGAACAGCACCGAATTTTGCTGCCAACTTCGCAGCACGCCTCGTCTCTTTACCCGCTTTCTCTTCGGAAGTTTTATGTCGCTTTTCTTTTTCCCCCTTTTCCCTCGGCTCCTTAGGCTCCCTAACCCTATGTTCCTTTTCGCTCTTGTCACGATGTTCTCTTTCGCCTTTGTCGCGGTGTTTTCGCTCCTTTTCTGGCTTCTCGCTCTTGTCTCTTCGCCTGTGTGACTTGCGGTGCTTAGGCTTATCAGCGCCTACATCGGGCGCATCGGCGGCAGAAATGGCCATGGCAGCGGCCGTTTCGTCGTCTAATGGGCCGTTGAGGGTTGAGCGTGGCCGATCGATAAATGGGTCTTCTCCGGAAGGTAAGTTGAGCTGCGAGGAATCCTCGACGAGGGCACCCGGCATGGTAGAAAGTTGAGAAGACATCGGGCCTAAAAGGGGGGGAGGCTCGATAAGATCAGAAGCGGGGGCTGACTCAGGAGTTTCAAGCGGCGTTAGGTTAGGCCCTGTTGGGAATGTTTCCACAACCTCCTCAGCACCCTGTCCTACCGGAATCTGATCAGCTGGTGGGGAGGGATCTTCGGAATCCGGACCCTCTACTGAAGTTTCTGCCGGAAGAGGATTATTGTTATCGTTATCGATGGTTGATTCCCCCGGGTGACTTGGCTTTTCTACCGCTTCTGGTGATTCCTGGCTTTCCTCCTCTGCGGTCGCGACCTCTTTTTCTTCTCGTTGCTCGTCCTTCGACTCGGGCTCAGACTCCGTTACAACCTGGGCTAAGTCGGTATTTTCCTCGGGGACGGTAAGACTTTCTTCGACTGCAACCTCGCCTGGATCGCCTGGCGGCTCAGATGTATTTGAGGGGTCGCCTTCCTTTTCACTGTTCGCAGGCTCAAGACCGGGATCGGGATCGGTGTGTGCGGGATTTTCCTCTGGATTTGCCTTCGAGTCAGGTGATTCTTTTTCTTCTTTTTGCTCGCCTTCCTGGGCCGCTTCAACCGAATCTACGGGAGGCTGGTCTTCTGGTGGAGTATCTTGTCCGTCGCCTTCGTGTGGAGTAGAAGTGGAAGCAGGGGAAGAAGGCGGGTTATCCCCTTGAGCTTCGCCTGGGGCTGAGCCTGTGTCTGGATTCTGGTGGCCTTCTTCTGTCGAAACAACAACGGCAGTCGGGTCTTCCTGAGTCGCGGATTCGGTCGCACCTATGAGGCTCGCTTAATTTTTAGCAATTGTGTTTGTGGAACGAACGGGTTCCTTGTAAAATAAACTGCCCCTCCTTTTATCAGAAGCTACGGTGCTCGTAGATGATTGGAATAGAAAAATACATAAAAATTTTCTCGAGGTTAGAACAGAGAAAAAGAATTATTATAGTATAATTCCTTCTCCGAGTATAGGAAAAAGGACGAAGGGTGAAAAAGGGGGAATTGAATTGAACTGAGCTGAGTTGAATTGAAGAGAATGGATTGAATCTCACCTTCAGGATCACTTGTTTCTGTAACGTCTGTATTGTCAATGTTTTCTGAGGGAGTAGAAGGGGTATCATCCCCTTCTTTTCCCTCCTGGCTCCTCTCCCCCTCCCTACTTTCCCCTTCGTTCTTGTTCTCACCTTGGTCCACGGCAACACCTCCATCTTCCTCTTCCGCTGTCGCTGCGTTGTCTGCCTTCGTTCCATCCTCGTTGTCCTGCGTCTTAGATTCTTCGATCGGCGGTTGGTCTTCTCCCTTCTCCTCTAACCGCTGCTCCTCCTCATCAATCATGTTTGCAGTGAGTATCGTCGAGAAAAATTATTGATTTTTGGCTCCAGAAACGGCACACACACTTCAGAGAGAAAAAATAAAAAATAAAAAAAATCTCATCTGATTTCTCTTGAGGAGAATAGTGGGTGAATAGAATGTTTTGTATAGGAAATCCACTCAGAAGGCACCACCGCCCCACTCTGTGACTTGACGTTTGATAATCAACACACAATTGGAGCCACGTCCTGATAAACCTCTCTCTTTTCTCTTAATTCCGGGAATACGAGTGGTCGATTATGGCAACATAGGAAGGAGAGGAAAAGGGGGAGAGGAAAGGGGAGAAAAAGGGTGATTTGTTTGCTCGGCCCATACAGAACAGGCACGGCACACCACCACTATGGGTACGATAATGCTCCTCTTCCAGCAACTGGCTATATGGCCAGCCATCCCTTACTTTTTTAAACCCTCTCGCCTTTTCCTTCTCCGCAGACAGTGCGCAAATCTGACGGGAGACTCGTCAGAATGCACCCCCGTTTGAGGCGCTTGCAGAGACGTGGCGGATGATGACCATTGGGCGGTTTGCTATCACAAGTTAACTCGGTCTGATAGGGAGAACGGGATACGTGGGGTTATTCCCTTCTATTCTCGTGGCTTCGTTCGTCGCTCTGGTACCCAACTGGAATAGACTACGAGTTTGCTGGTACAGTACAACACGGCTGGTACTGTACTTTTGGTACAGGTACTATCTTGCCACCCAATACATCTTGCCACCCAATACATAACAGTCCCGCCAGTGCTGGGGGAGATCCAGGGTACCATTCTAAGAAACACCCTGGATTCCCATTCCTGGCGTAGAGTAGTGAAAATAGTGAAAATGAAGATAACAATAAAATGAAAAGCACGATACAGTAATCTTTAAATACCCTTACCTTCCACCGCTCCTCCTTGTGTTGCCCTCCTCAGAGTTGTGATGCTCATACCCTCAGCCACTTGCTGCCGGAATCGTCCGCGAAACTATCCTTAAGTCACCAAAGACAACTCATCTCAAAACCCTAGCTATTATTCGCAGACCTCGATAGGAGGAGTTTCCCCCGAGCCAGAATTGAAAATACCCGCAGAAGCCTCAAGTACCTTCTTATCGACCTTCCATCTCTTAATCGAACAGAAAAAAATTCAATCCTCCCCGCTCCGCACCTCTCCCCTCCCTGTCCTTCCCTCACTCACCCTGCTGATCTGCCGGGGCACCGGGTATGTACTATCCAAGTAACAGGCAAGAAGTATCCGAACATGAGACTCCAAAATACATGGCACACAGACAAATTACCGTACTCGAGTACACGTTAAATGTCTCATGTTCGGATACTTCTTGCCCGTAACCTGCACTGTACTTTCACAGCTCAAGCACGACAGAAACCTTCGCTCCATTTTTTATTTTTTTTCACTTCCACCATATTTCTTATTTAAATAAGAGTGTTTCCCGTTACCCCTCGCCGCCGCCGTAATTGTATAAACTCCAGAGATCGAAGAAGTCCGTCATGTCGAGTATGAAAATTTTTTCAGCAAATCGCATCATGGCCCGGTTCGTTAGCTCGTGGCTTCTGTTTGCTGCTTTATCACACGGGCTCTCGCCCAGGGTCCGATCTCAGCAGCATTAAACTAAGCCCAGAGTTCCATGCGCGATGTTTTTACCTTTTATTTAATATTCGCGACAGCCGTCGGGTGAATATCGTAATTGAGTGAAGGTCAAAAGGAAGAACGAAACGGTAATGGTGTGGCAATTTGGGATAATGAGGGCTTTTTCTTTGTCTGGCAACGATTGACCTTGCACAGCGGAGATCTTGTACTCATCGTTTCTCACTCGATTAATGGTTGGAGGCTTTTAGTTGACCGGCAAGGCATTCCCGAACTCTAGTTGTCCGAGGGAAGGGGAGTTGAGTAGCGGGGGTGACACCTGTGAAACCCGCGAGGAGCACCCGAAGGTGCGGGGAAGTTAAAGGGCCAAGTGTTGACGTGTTTGGAGGGTTGATTTTTCTGCTGGCGGATGCAGCCGTCCGTATCCAATTTTTATACCATAACTTATTTATTTATTCGTAGGTGATGTTCGGGTACTCTGGGATGCTCTGCAGAGTGCCGCGGAGTCCGCCCGTGTATCGGGGGGTCGGAATACCTGACGTGGCTTGCGGTTCAGGCACTGCGACTAATAGCGCCATCTGTTCGAGGTTTGCCTGGTTTAGCTACGGTTGCATTCGCCTTACTGGGAGAGCTTATCAAGGAAACATGGCAGTAACTTACATTCAGGCCAAGCTCTCCAGTCTACCGACTAATTAAATACGGTGGCTGTAGGGCCGAGATTGATCTGCGTTGAGCCAGGCATAAGGGAATCTGACAGAGGGGTTAGATAGGTCATGCAAGCACTGTACTCGAGTCTGTATTGGGCTAACACCGACCGTGTTGCTGCTGAGTTCACCCTCGCCACGCCGCTAAGAAACACAAGATGTAAAACCGGGGAAAGATATATCTAAGAAGGAATGTAACTTACCTAGGTATGAGCATAATGTTTTAATTGCCTTGATAGTGGATGGCATCACTCTTGGCCCTTCATCGCCCTGGCGCATGGCACTGTTTGAACACCGGGGGTTGGTAGCTGTTGCTGAGCTGATCGGACGACCTGAGTCTGGGGGGTTTTCTCCAGATTAAGTTTGAAGTTGCTCCTCTAGGATTATTCCCCCAAGAGAGGGTTGCAAATACAACGTCAACATCCGCGGCTGCAACATTTTAACCGTGTTGGATCTTCTGAGTTCTGCGTCCTGATCGTGTTCTGGATCACTGGGGGTTTCTCGTGGTTTGGAACCGAACTCTTGACCAGCTGGTCGTTTAGTTAGGCCACGGGGCAGAAAACCGAAGCCGGGACAGAGCCTGAGCACAAAGCCTTTGTGCCGAGAGGGATTTTACAGTAGCATGCATGAATTGGTTGCGAATGCTGGTATCCGTGTGTAGGAGAGTGACTAGGCTCCTCTATCGCCCTATCCTTGATTATTACGCACTAAACGGCCACTAAGTCGTGTGTCAGAGTACAATATCAACCCGCTGAAACCAGTGGGTGGGTTTTGACATTTTTGAATGTTTGCTGATGGCTTTGGATTTCCCAGAGAGCGACAGTCCTTCCGCATCGGCTACTACGGCCCGCGGGTGTCACCATAAGCTCAGCAAATAGCAAAACTGCACCAACAAGTTTATCCGCCTAAAGCACCCAAAGGGGAAAGGGGGAACGTAAAGAGTCAACTGTGGGGGGGGGAGAAGGAGGAGCACTGCTATGGATTGGACTGAGCCAAGCATTCCTTCGGTGGCTGGAATAGATACAGTGGCGGTACCATACAAGGCTTGTATGAGTAACTTGCACTCGGGGGTCATTAAATACCGGAAAACATAACCCCCGCCCATAGAGAATTGTACCCTCTGATCAGCAGAAATAGTTTTCCGTTTTTTAATGACCCCCACGAGGGTAGTGGCCTCTGTAATCTTAGGGAGGTTTTTGCTAAGTCAATGCTCTATTAGGTTGCGCCTAATTTTAAGCAAACCAGGGTAGGCGGCACTGGGGTTTTTCTTGTGAGTACGAGAGAATTGAACCGCAACCAAGCCATCTTCATTGTCAGATTTGAGGAGACTACCCTACTCCAGAGAGCAAAGGAGGCATCAGATCCCACAACTATGCCTCTCTATCCAACAACTTCAACATTCATCAATCCGCACTACGATATTGCCCACTATGGCATCACTTGTGTGAATGGATGGATGAATGTGCGGATATGAATGCATTGGTGGAGGGAAGCACAGTAAATATAAAACCTCCTACTTTTATGAACAATGATGAAAACAATGTCAATTGGGGCTATTCAAACTCCCAGTATGGACTGCTCATAACGCTGTGTGGGGTTAAGCCACTTCACGCTTTACCATCGGAGGAAAGGGTACGAGTAGTGTTGTTGCGATCCCTTGGTGTCTGAAACAGTAAAATTCGCGACCAGGGACGCTAAGTCCTGAATCAGTGGCAACTGGCCGTTTGCGGCTACGAATTCGTGCTTTTCATCACTGAAGTGACTTAGCATGAGGGCAACCATTAATCGCCAACGAATCACAGCACTCGAGCGACGCCAAAAGAGGGTTAGCGTTCCTGGTCGCGAATTTTATTGTTTCTGACACTCCAAGGGATAGTGATAGGGTGGGTTTAATAGAGTAGGTAACCGACTTAGCAAACCTCACTCTTACAACAGGTTATGTTGTTCCTATCATACTTATCATGCTGGCCTCATTTTGCGAAGGCACTTGCTGGTACAAGTACCTGTCGGCAGGGCTCTTACAGGGATATAGGAAAAATAAATAAATAATCCAGAGTTTAGAATGAACGCCTGAGCCTAGACTATTCCCGCAGGAAGAGGCCTTCTAATTGTCTAGATTTCGATTGCCCCGGTGGAAAGACGTTGCAGCAACTGCGATATTGCACCTACCGCTCGCCTTGAGTTTATTAGAGAGTTTGCGCAAGAGGACCTAGGTGGCTGTTAACGGAAAAGAGACCTAGGTCTCTGAATGAGTTTGCGCCCCGGGTCTAGGTGGCTTGGTAGCTGGAAGGTGGGAACTGAGTAGGGTAATATCGCATTGCCTCAAATTTGTTCCCTGCTCAAATTAGGATTCCCAGATACACATGTTGGGTACTAACCATACTGACTGCCATAGAACAGGTAATAATCTACTACTGAATGCTAATATTATTATTAGTAAAGTCTTTTAATAAAATGTAAAAAGAGTGCTGTGTTGCTGCTGATTGATATTTCTGCAGCGATCGGATTTCTTCAGGTCTGAAAAGCGCTCTTTTACCCTCATCCAGGTCTTGCCACCCACCTGGGTGTCCAAGACTTTTAGGTTAACAGAGAATAACCTGTTTTCCTGCCACCTAGGTCTCCTTGCACAAACTCTCTATAGACTCGTAGCCTGAGGGTTTGTTAACCAATTGCCTGCAAGTTTCCAAATTCTTTATCTAGTGCGAAGGAGGGGAAGGAGGGCACTTGAGGCTAGTAAAATAGTTCAGATTTCTAATCCCTGTCGGTCTGTCCGAGCTCTGGATTAGACTATTTGTGGATGATCTGCGGCGTTAGACGTCTCCTTACATAACTTAACATGTCACCTGTATACGAGTACGAATATCTAAGGCTTGCTAAACAATGGGAGTACCACTACGCCGGTTCAGCGCGGTTCTAACGGGAGATTGGTATTTTCTGAGCGACAAACGGGGAAGATGAATTGTGCACTGTACTAAGGTAGCTTGGGAGAGGGTTTGGTGGTTCGGAGATAGCCGGCACCATGTCGCAACCACCGACGTTGAAAAGCGTTCAGGCGATGGTGCCAGGCTTTCGAAACCAATCAGAAACCAACACAATAATGATATTTAGGAAGATATGGCTTGATAGGAGTGCTCAGAACACACTTCTATGTTTTTGAATCCTATGAGTGGTCTTTTTCAAGGTTATGACATTTTAGCTGAGCCACTGCTATCTTTTGTGCGCAGTACTACTGTATGCGAGAAAAACGAATTACCCGTGGTAAATCCAATGAATTTTATCCTAACTATTACCTGTGCTGCGCTTTGGCACTCCAACTTTCAAGCCCACCCTTCTTCTTCGCGGCGTTAGTTTATGGATTCTGCTAAATTAGCAGCAAAATTAGACTACATCGTGAATCGAGGAGCTTCACCACGTGCTACGATGAACTACTCCGAACCGTGCATTAGTACTCGTACACATCCTAGATCCGAACTGGAGTGGTGAGACCCCCTAATCTCCCCCCTTGGCGCATAGTTACAATATCACACAGTCTCGGAGCGGAGATTTGTGTTCCTTCGGGTTTGGCTTGGTGTCAGAAGCTTGGGATCGCCATTTCCATGGTCGACACCCTCCGCCTTGGAGTCTCGCCGGTCTATTATACGATTGGGTGAGAAAATGATAAAACACTTGCAGACTTCTGTGAGATGCCTACTTATGAAGCGTATCACAATTCTCCCTAAATGCTCTCGGGACGCTTTTTCGGCTTGCTCGCTCATGGGTTGCACTCTCCTGGAGTAAGCCTACAGTAAATATACGTCATACCATTTAACAGAAAACCCAATGCTTAATCTGTTGAGGCCCTCTCTTGTTTGCCACTATTATTCCACGTCTCTTGACTTTTTTCTACAACCTTTCAAACCCGGCCTTCCTTTTATTCCCATTTAACCAACCGGTGCTATGGATCTTGGAGGGTGCTACCCCATAGCCCCCGGGGGTGCTGAAGTAACGGAGGTGGAATCCTCATCTGGGAGGGCAAAAGTCCCTATTCCAAGGGCTAGAGCGTTGAGCGGTAGAGCTGCGGAGCGAAAGAATATGAAGAGGGCGTCTCAGGCTTGCGAACCATGCAGAAAACGGAAGACTAAGGTATGCCAAATCGCCGCGATAATGACCCGTTGTTAACAAACATTATTTTGATAGTGCGATGCGCAGAGGCAAGCCCGTTGGCCTTCAAGTTTCCCTTTGGATCTTTTTTATTTCTGTTTTTTGTGTCTCTCTCAGAGTGTGTTCTGACTAATAGCCAAAGGCCCGTATGCGGTCACTGTGCTGACTACAAAATGAATTGCCATTATGGTGAAAGCAAAAGGGAGGTGGCGAGGAAGTAAGCATTTTTCGGTTTGTGCCACTTTTGGCATGTTACCTGTATCTAGATACAAGGACTGGAAATGACCCCTTCTAGGCGGTTACAAGAGCTCGAAGCGAGAACGCAGACCTACGAGAAGCTTCTAAGAGAGCTTCTACCAGGGCTGGATAGTGTTGCACAAATAACTGTACAAGATGCCCTCATAGCAGTGAGCTTCCCTTTTTAGATCGCACGTGCGTCTCATAGTGATATCTGCTATAGCCGCGAGTAGCCTCTACGAAGGCCAGGAAATCCCCTCGTGAGCCATCTGTTCAAGAGAGTCTGCTCCCAGATCTCCCGCAGGATAGTGGGTCGGAGTCCTCGGAAGATTGGGATTCAGATGACAGCCCGGACCACCTTGCAGAGGATATCAATACGCTCTCTATCAATAAACCTATCGGGTATATGGGCAAAAGTTCTGAGGTTTTGTGGATTAATCTGTTGAAGGAGGAGATTAAAAGGCGTCCTGATAGCGTTTCGGCCGGTGGGCCGGATAACCTGGGAGGTGGAGCATGGGAACAAAGCGAAGAAATTGGTATGCATGGTCCAATAGAACCTTTGGCTCCGGGCGCTACTCCTGTCCCAATTCAGAGCTTCAGAGCTAACAGAGCAATGTTCTTAGGATGGACATACCACCTTGATGACATCGATATCTCCTTTTCCGGCAAGCATATTGATGCTTACGCTCTCCCTCCAAGAGACTTGGCAATCTCACTCGTTAACGTATACTTTGAGACGGTTCATCCATTATTCCCGATCATTTATAAGGGGCTTTTCGAGAGTCAGTTTGAAGTATTGTATCAAACCCAGGACCTTGCGAAGGTTGCTGGGAAATGGCTCGCAATAATGAACCTAATGTTCGCGATTGGGGCAAGACATTTGTCCATGGTAGGTGAGGACAAAGCAGACATCTGGCAACATGTAACCTTCTTTCTCCGTGCAAGACTCTTAGGGGCGCTGGATGGAGGACTGGTCTTTGAGATTGCTACATTGCAGAATGTCCAGGCGATGGGATTGACAGGAATGTATTTACTGGCTAGTAAACAAACAAATCGGTAGTGCTGTCCAACACTTGTCCCATCTTCAATATCAAATTATGATATGGGAAACTGATCTAAGGGCACTTGAAATGATAGTTCCTGGAATGTCGCAGGACTTGCAATCCGCCTTGCATATGGCATGGGCCTTCATCTCCGAAACGTGGCTTCGACCCTAAACGCTGGCCAAAAGGAGATGCGTGTTAGGGTCTGGTATTCTGTTTGCTACCTAGAAGCGACCCTCGCATTGATCACAGGGCGACCATCTGGACTACAGGCTCATCAAAGCAGTGCGCCATTGCCCAGATCAGGAGACTTCGACCCTGAACCTGATCCTACCCAGGACGCATATTTCGCCGCGCTTATTAAGTTATCGTCAATTGCGTCTGAGGTCCTAAGTCAATTGTACTCTGCGCGAAGTAGGCTTGTAATACAGCAGGGCTGGGATCGTGTTCAGGAGACCATGGAGAGATTTGACCGACGGTTAGAAAGGTGGAAGGGTAAGCTAATCCCGAGTTTGGCGTTCGACGACACTCACGACAACAGCGAAGGTCCTAACTACTTTATGAACCAAGTATACTTCTTCTGTCCTTCTAGATTTTTTGTCCTAAATTTGAATAGAGGATCGATCTTGCTCTCCGTTACCACAATATTAGAATCCTGATATTCCGTCCCTGCATCTGCCAATTAGAACCTGGTGCCAGAGAGATAGGCTTTAGAGAAGAGTTCAACCGCTCGGGCGCCCACACATGCGTCAGCTCTGCTAGAAATATCGTTTCTCTTGTCGCTGATATCAGTGGGGATAAGAGAGAGCAGTTGATGAAGATACCGTGGTGGTGTGTGCTGCACTACCTCGTCGTTGCTGCAGCAATCCTACTTCTTGAAACGATTCACCAGAGGGCTTCGAACGCTGATGGGGGTATTATCGATGATATGTGTCAAGTTGTTAAGTGGTTACACGAGATATCGGGAAACGACATGGCGAGTATGAGAACTCACGAGCAACTGAGTAAATTGCTGGAACGTGTATTGTTGATTGTAGGGAAAGAAGTAGGTGATTTGGGAGACCGAAAAGATAAGGGCGGGGGGTCAAGACAAGAGGACGAGAGAGGGTGGTTGGGGGATGACACCGCATTCAACATCGCAGAACAAGGGCAGATGGGCGTTGAGGATGGTATATGGGATTTTGGGAAGAACTTCGAGATGCAGTACTTTTAGTGCCTGGGCTTGAATAGTGAATTTTTTTTTGGTTTTTCCGTTGACCGCATCCGTGCCGGGCTATCAGGTGTGGCACGTCGCCTTAGAGCGATATACCTCCCGAGTGATATGCTGTGACTTCTGACTGCCAGGGGACTATGTTTTGTCGTTGATTGTGCCGCGGATTATATACAAGCTGCTAAGGGCTCTAGGGGAGTGCTTAGGGATATTCGAGGTATTATAGAAGTGGCGGAGGGCTTGTTTTGTGGGGATGTTTTTGCTCATGCCTTTCGGAACACTCGAGACTACTTGGCGAACGGCGGGGAGGAGGGTTAAGTATTACCGCTCTTGGCACTACTAGGCGCGGGTACGTGAAAGCAGGAGTGTTCGAAAACGCCTGCGGATAAGCAGAAGCAGCGTGGATTTACAGGTATCATAAGCATTCGCATCGATAGGTGAAAAGTATTGTCCCTGATAAATTTGTAGAGGTGAACTTAAGTGATTGGTACGGTAAGGCAATGAATACCAAGGACCACCGCCCAAGGCCAACCATCGCTCCCGAAAGCCCATTTCCGGCACAGCATTTTCTAGAAGCTCTCTAGGGCCGGTGAGCGCATTAGTTCCGCCTCGTCGGGATGCTAGACTGATGCATACTGCAATTTAGACGATGTGTGATATCTCACAGAGCAGTGCCAGGTTCCCATGCAGCCCTGAGCCAAAGTTGGCCTGCGTTGTATCCCGAGCCTTTTAGGCATTCCTGGCCCCCATTTGTTGTCAACGTGATTTTCATCAGGCTAATATTTCACAATACAAGATACAGTAGCTCCAAAGATACTAAGGCTTTGGTGATTTGCACATAAGACATTCTAGTGCATGCTTCTTGAACACAAAAATGCATTCTCTGGGGGTAGAGCTATGAGTCTTCATTTTTTGAGGGGAATTGGCCGGCCGAGTTGGCCTTTACAGAGGCTTGTTAGCGGGTGGCGTAGCATTTCATTCGGGCGTGCCAAGCAGCCTCGTTCGAATACTTTTTTCATCCATCTGTAGATTTCGGGTGCGATCTCAGATCCCAAGGACCGGCAAGGGGTTATGGAACAGCTACGGTATTTGGGGTCAGCCAAGATATCCCTGTTCACCCTGGTCAATTGGTCCTGCCCTTGTGCTCGGATAAGGGGGAAGAGTTGGGACAAGCAGGGAAAAGTGGAATTATTCGATCAAATTAGTAGCTATTTTACTTTTTTGGTTCTTTGATGCCGGTGGTACCCCTTCCAAGATATGATATATACATGTATCATACACAAGCCTCTGTCGCTCCTGCTTGCCCTAATACTTCACCCCTACCCGTACCATTGAGTTGGCCACTTGGCAATACCCTCTATCTCTGAAATATCAATTACAATAGTCCATCCACAGATAAATTATCTTCCTCGGTCACGGGGTTTTTTTTCCCCCTGAATGCCACCTGGTGAGCAGTTGTTGTACTGCACTCAAGTACCGTACTCTACGGGCACCAAGCAAGTTAGTCGAGTCTGTAGCGGGTGAAAATAGGATATCGTAAGAACTTGGAGAGTGTGTTATGGAGCCAGAAGCGAAAGGGGGGAAGTGTGTAAGCCTTGGCTGCAGAGTGGCTTGCGCACGAACATTCAGCCCATCGTGGTGCTAAACTCAAAGAGACTCTGGCTAACTCTCTTCCACTGGTTAAAAGGATCGGGGCGAAGGAGTTATACACTTCCACTCCACCGCTTCTAGCACTATAGAGCGTTTGAGTCGCCTCTCCTCGCAAGGTCTGGTGCTTGTTGTTCCCCTTTATTTGACTCGGAGACAAGTTTTTTGGTATGTTTTTCGCCACACTCTAGAGGAGGAAGTTTTGGACGGCCTAACACATGGTCCGTTTATTTGAGTTCTTACGGTGGGATAGCTCCTGATTTCACCTGTTGGTAAAGCCCTTGGCCTTAGCCTCGACCCTCCAGCATACGGGTAGTCTCGAGCGTCCTGGCTCCAATTTCGCGCCTTCCAGAAAGCTCTACACGCGAGTGCATTTCGTTATTCTGAATAGGATTTTCATCTTCCACTGCCGGTATCGGATGTGGGATTTCTGACTTGGTGGCACTAGAGGGTTGGTCGTTGCTGCGAGTGTGAGCAATAGACGTGTCTAATGTTTGGCTCTAGCGCGTTATACCCCGATTAGCTCTCAAATCTAGTGAAACACGGTTGGGGTAATCGAAAATATGTTGTTACGGGGTCGGTCTAAAGAGGAAGGCCAGAGCAGTGCAAATGGCAGCCGGGATGCGCAAGAAGAGTAAGCTCAGTCCTTGCAAATGCCGTCGATAGGCATTGGGGCCTACGTCTACGGTAGTGCTAGTAGTCTTGAGTGCACTGGTCAGAACTAATAATTTATTAGGTTTAGAGCTTCGTCCCGGAGGGTTTCCGGTATTATAAAAGGGCTATTCCAGAGGGACAAATTAGCAGCAGCCTTGGGTATGAAGGGCCAGAAAGCGAATCGCGAAGTGATAAATCAGCTCTCGGCTCCAGCAATGGAGCCGCAGAAACTGGGTTGCGGCACCGGCGACGGAGATGGTAAAGAGTTCCATTCAGTTGTCGCACAGATAGAGAACGAACTAGGCCCCGACCATCCAGATACCCTAACTACTATTAGCAACCTGGCTACGGAATTGCAGGCTCAGGGGAAGTACGATCAAGCGGAGGTGATGAATCGCCGTGCTCTGGTAGGGAGGGAGAAAGTCCGAGGGGAATTTCACCCAGAAACTATGACAAGTGTCAACAATTTAGCTTCTGTTCTTTGCGTCCAAGGAAAGTATGGCGAAGCGGAAGAGTTGGATCGACGTGCGCTCGCATGGAGGGAAATAAATCTTGCACCAAACCATCAGGATACCCTTACAAGTGTCAATAACCTGGCCTTAGCACTCCAAGGCCAAGGAAAGTACCAAGAAGCCAAGGCGATGAACCAGCGTGCACTAGAGGGTCGAAGGGAGGTATTAGGACCAACCCATCAGGATACATTAACGAGTATCAACAACCTAGCTACAGTGCTAGCCGATCAAGGAATCTACAGTGAGGCGGAGGCGATGCATCGGTTTGCGCTTGCGGGCCGGGAGCGACAATTCGGACTGGAACACCTAGGTACTATTACGAGTTTGAATAACCTAGCTCTAGTCTTAGAACATCAAGGAAAGCTTGATGAGGCAGAGGTTACAAGTCGACGTGCGCTAGCCAGCATGAGGAAAACACTACCACCGAACCATCCGTATATCCGGGCAGGTATCCAGCACCTGATTTCCGTTCTCCGAAGGCAAGGGAAATTCAGCGAAGCAGAGGATATCAGTCGACACGCCTTGGAAGATAGGGGAATGGCGATCGAGCCAGAGTCCTTCAGTAAGATTCACCGACCCATACACAGTCCTGCTACGATCTCCTTAATGCAGGCAGGGCACGACGAAGCGGAGGACTTTAGGAATCATGAAGCATTAGACAAAGGGAAAGCCCCCGAGGAACCCAGTCACCCCAATGTCCCCAAGTGCGTCCATGGGATGGATATGGGAGTGTGTTGCCGAAGGAACCGCGACGAGGAGATGAAACTCTACAGGCGCGCAGTAGCAGACCAGGAGATGAATCGAGGGCCAAATCATCCAGAGACCCTACTAAGTGTGCATAGGCTGGGCCTGGCACTAAACCATCAAAAAATGTACCACAAAGCAGAGGAAACTCTCCAACGCGCACTCGTGGGAAGAGAGAGAGTGCTTGGGCTCGATAATCCAGAAACCCTCAGGAGCGCCTGCGAGCTAGGCGTAGCGTTGTGGGGTCTGAATAGGCGCGAGGAGGCCTATAAAATGTTTCAGAGATCACTAGTCGGTAGAGAGGCCTCCCTAGGACCCGATCATCCGGATACTGTGCATAGCCTCAACCAGCTAGGTGTAGCACTTTATAGTCTAAAAAGATATATCGAAGCAGAGGAGATGCTTCAACGCGCACTCGTGGGCGCAATGAAGACGCTGGGGCCCGATAATCCACTGACTCTACAAATGCTCCAGAACCTAGCCACAGTGCTGAATAATGAGCGTAGGTATGGTGAAGCTGAGGTGATGTACCGGAACGCACTAGCGGTCGCCGAGAGGAGCGTCGGGCTAGACGATCTGGATGCTCTAGGGATTGCCCATAACCTAGCCACAGCCCTGTTTGGTCTGGAAAGGTACAGCGAAGCGGAGGCGATGTACCGGCGCGTGCAAGCGGGCAGGGAAAAGGTCCTAGGACCCAACCACCTAGAGGTCTTACGGAGTGTCAATGAGCTAGGTACAGCGCTGCATAAGTTGGGTAAGTACGAGGAAGCGGGGAAGGCGTTTCAGCGCTCATTGGTCGGGATAGAGAAGGCGCTTGGACCCGATCATCCAGTTACCCTATTGAGCGCCCATCACCTAGCTATGACGCTTCAGAATCTGGGAAGGTACGATGAAGCAGTAATGATACACCAACGGACACTCGCCAGCAGAGAGAACGTGCTAGGATCAGGTCATGTAGATACTCTACGGAGTGTCCACAACCTGGGTGAAGCATTACTGTCTCAGGGAAGCTACAAAGAGGCGGAGAAAATGTTTCGGCGCGCGCTGGATGGTCAACTGGAGGCACTAGGAGCCAATCATGGGGAAACCCAACAGAGCGGCATCAGGCTAGATCAGGCGCGGGCTGGCCAGAGAAAGTAAACTAAAGTGGAGACGGTCCATAACGTTAGATATGGATCGATCGGGCTGCTTGCGGCCTGTCCTGGCGCCACCATATCCATCCCTCAACGAAATTTCGCTTGCCGCATTGCTATCGCAGAGTAGGAGAAAGGGAGGATTTTCTGTCTTGGACATAGGCTGGGGCAAAGCAGTCAGGAGCGAGAAGTCAGGAGCAGGGGGAAGTGAGAAGGGGTGTTTGAAGGCAGGCGCGGGGAGATGCCGGAGGCCTCTAGGAGGACAAATAGTGCCTGTTTTCCTTTGATGTTTCTTCCGTTCCTCCTTCTGTAGTTCGTTCTTATGTTGAAGCTATTCATATATTTGTTTTCCACACCCGCCCTCGCCCGATCCACACACTGTTGTCCGACGCTCGAATAATGCTATTTTAACATCTTTAGGTGCCCCGTTTTATGGCCTTGGTTGGAAGTTGCGGAGATTTCCTCCAAATACTTGCCAACCTAGTATGCCTACCCCCCGCCGGCTCAATACGACCATGGTCTTGCCGGAGAGGATGTGGGCTTCTGGTTATATCTATAGCATTGATTGACATGAATGCTCGTTGAAAGAAAGTTTGTAAGGGGTTTCTTTTGGAGCTAAGTGGGATTAGGTGTTTCACTAGCGTGCACTGATGCTGCCCCTACCCACGATCACCCCTAGTCCACCCCCCGGATGAAGTAGTGCCGTGCGAGCTATTGCCGAAAGTTTATTGTGTTAGGCTATTGTGAGTGTGGGGTTTGCGCGCCGGCTCGGGCGTGTTTTGTTGGCTTGTGGAGTGATGGGTTGGTGCGGGTCCTCCAAAGCCCAAGAGGGCGTCGGAGTAAGCTTCGGAGAAGACAAGAACTAAGAGGAACCAAGAAGAGGTGATAAAAAGAAGTTATCTGCGCTGTTGCCAAGGTGAAGTGAGTTTTGGGGTTTGTTGGGGACAATGGAGGTCTTTGATTATTGGTTCAAGGTCACCGTGAGGCACAGGATGTCACTCGGATATATCCTTTCGAAGAAAATCCAGATTTTGGGGGGAGAAGCTGGTGGGCATAGAACGGGGCCCTGGCAGAGAGTTTTGATTGGGTATGACTCCCGAGTAATTCCTTTCAGAATTATCATACCCCTCGCATCCAGCACCAGAATAAGATATATCAAGTAAGCACCCAGCAAGGCGAAGTATTGTTAAGTGGGCACAACAATTAGCCATAATAAAGCGATCTTGAGACTCCAAGTCCCTCGTTGGGAGTGTTGGCTCTCCTCGAGTGTCCCCTGGCCTAGGGAAGTTCGGTGTCAGAAATTATAATAGAATTCTAAACCTGTTCCTATCAGCTATACCCTGACATACTCCTTGTAAATATCATGCCAAAAATCATATCATACCTATAATATTGTTCGTTCTTGACCCTTTCAACCCATAGGGCTGAACTCCACACTTCTCCATGTGGATATATAGGCCTTTCCCTCTCCCTTACTCATAAAATCTTCTTCAATCTCAAAAGATCTGTTACCTCTCCTGGGTTAGAAACTACCCTTTATTCACAAAAGTGAGACCTATCCAAGAAAATCATTGTATTCAGGGGAGATTTATATCTCCTTAGACGAGCAGGTATCCACAGTCAGACAACTCAATTGAGAACCCAAAGTGATAGTTAGATCTAGCTCTATAGCATGTGAAATCTCTTAGTCTAAAATATTATTATACATTCCTCTAATATATCCTTCTGGCTATTGAATATAAAGACTTATCTAGTGTTTCCCATTTTCAAATAGCTCTTGGGGGTGGCCCCAGACTCCCCACACGGCCAGGAAATTTTAAATGCACTTTTGACCGCAATGGGGAAGAGTAGGTTCACTGATAATTGGGTTCCAAAAAGCAACAGAGGTGGTAGGGAATTGGAGGGATTTGATGAGATGGAGGCTTTAAAAGACATAGAGCAGATGAAATTATTTAAAGAAATTGGAAATGGTTAGGTATGGAGATAGCATTAGTTGCTTGGTGGATTCGGGCATTGGCAACTGGGATTTAGAGGTGCTCTTGTTGGGTGTATGCAGGGGGGATTGTATAATATTCTGTTAGTGGGGTGGGAAATTTGAAAGATGATTGTTTGTGAAAAAAGGTATATACCCAAGGAGTTTGTTCTAGAAAGCAGTTTCATATTTAGCAAGTGGTTGACTGGAGGTCTGTAGTGTAGACACTACCGCTAGAGCTCTTTACACTATAATAATATCATAATCACAATAATTAAATTCTACAACCAGCAGCCCAGTGTTTCCCTTTCTGGAAAGGCAGAAATAGGTTTCTAGAAGAGGATGGAAGGATGGAAGGATGACCAAGTTTTATTACTAGAGGCAGGTCTAAAAGAGATAGCCTCCATCTCATTTGCTTCACCCTCTGCAGTATCCTGCCCAAGCACCACGGTTTATAATCAGTAGGCATTACGAAGCCCTGGTCTCTCGCCCGTAATAGTATTATGTGGGTTGTGCTTTGCATGCCCTGAGAAGTCAAAGGCAAGGGCATTTTTACCTCACGAAGCTTGAATCCTCTCATTCCAGTGTCCCCAAGACAAGCCTAGGGATTCATTCCCGAGGTTCTTGTCATGTACATTCTACCCACTGAGCTTTATCTTCGTATATAATAGACTTTAGGGTTGGATAAACTTCGTTGCAGCTAGTCTACCTTGGACTCGGTTGGAATGCTACAGGTATGTGTACTATGCAGTTGAGGCTCAAACATCTCTGCCCGAGTAATGAGAAATTAGTCATCCTACTCTGAGATTCTGGTGCAATGCGGTCGGCTGCAATACCGGTGTCATACTGGTAGACCGGGTATGGATGTGATAAGGGGTCCATGCTGTGATGGCAAAACTATTAACTTGGAATATGTGCAAGCTTCAATTCATCAATATCATGCTGTACTATGCGGTGCTATGAGACTGACCCCGGATCTCCTTGCAGCCTGGGGCGCTAGCAGTCGAGTTTCGCGAATCGGGATACCGTGCGGTAGTTTTTACACCAAGAAAAACCTTATCGCGACCAGCAAATCATCTAAGAACTTCACAAAATCATAAGTCCCCAAAGAGTCCGGGAAAGAGGTCACGGGTTTTCTAGAGCCTTTAGGATAACCTAAGAAATAATAATCACCTTCATGATCCGATTATTTCGAATAAAAAAGTCTTACCCACTCAAACGCGTCGCCCCGCAACGCGTCCGCATAATTGATTTTTCAACAGGCGGAACCCTCCAAAAATGCATCCACAAACCTCGGCATCGTTCATCTGTTACCACCACGGCCACCACGACCACCACTGCCATACAACTCATGATGCAAGAGCCTCCAATGAGCAGTTCCGCTGACTCGGGCCTCGGGCAGTTCTCACTTTCCCCGTTTTCTGTTTCGGGGAGCCAGAGTTCCCCGTCGTCAGCGAAAAAACAAAAGACCTTTCACACACCGGGCTCGGCTAGACCGAAACAATCGCTTTTGAAGCCGCATCAGTCGATACTTAACGGCTCGAAGAAGTTGCAAAGCCCTTTTTCGTCTCAAAGTGCCAAAGGGAAAATAGGGAAGAATGGCTCTATATTGAATTTCTTTAAACCGGTGTCAGTGGGTGCGGAAGAAAGGGATGCTGGTGGTAGCAGTGGATTAGATGGCGGGGGGCCTGTGGAGGTTGGGGCAAAAGACGACGGCTTGTTCATTAAACATGGGGGGTACAACTTAGATGTCTCTGACCCAGAGGACGAGGGCGAGGGTGATAGTTGGTCTCAGGAACCTAGAATCACAGGTAGGCCGGAATTTATCGACGAGCCCCCGGCAGTTGAGAAGGATTTCTTTACAGGGTTGAAGGACCAGGTTGCTTTTGGAGAACAAGAATCGAGTCCGGACAGCGCAATCGAGCTTGGAGAGGGCCTGGTTTTGAAGAAAGGGACCGGCACTAAGGAATGCACACCACCTCCACCGTCATTACAAGACCAGACTCCGGTCCATGCTACCCTGTCTGAAACGCCGCCACCAGTGTCTAGTATCCCCGCGGGCATGACCTTTGATCCAGGGAGTTTGAAACTAGACCGGGGTCGCTCAATGCTATTTAGTAGAAAGGGCTCTACACCAAGCCCCTTTCGTGGACTCAGGAAACGGCCTTGGGCGGGTATTAATTGCCTAGATGCACTAGATCATGGGTCTGTTGCTGAGGGCTCTAATGATCCGGCCTGGGAATTAATGTTGGAGAAAGCCAAAAATGAGATTTTCCATGCGCCAGAGGACAAAGGGAGTCAATTTATTGGGGAGACGTCAACTGAAATTGATGGACTCCTGCCGAACAGATCACAAGGCAATAGTATATTGACCGACGATTTCGAGAATATCGAGGGCTTTGAGGAGGTGGGGTTTGAAGAGAACGAGGACAGACATCCTTTCGACCCAATCTCTAGGACAATAGAGCAGGGCTTTCAGGACCTAGATGGTCTCTCTCCCGAGGAAATCCAAATGATCATGGAGGCAGATAAGAATATAAACCGGAATATATCGCGGGCAATAATGCATTGCCCAATATGTGCCGTCGAAATTACAGATTTATCAGAGCAAGATGCAAATGCCCATGTCAATGGCTGTATAGATGGCAGGCCAGTGCCCGTTCTAGTCTCCAAGCCCAGCGGACAAGCCCCAGCAATATCTCCGTTCTTCTCTAAAGGTCCCACACATATATCGAAAATTCCAGAGACACCCTCAGCCTTCTCAAAAATAATGTCTCGGAACATCGAGTCACAAGCATGGGCATCTGCTGTGAAGTCGGAGATGGAGCCACGTGGGAAACGGGGCGCACAAAAAACATGCCCATTTTATAAGATGTTATTCGGGGGGTCAATAACTGTGGACGCGTTCAGCTATGGCAGTGTCTCCGGATGCCAGGCATACTTTCTTAGCCACTTCCACAGTGACCATTACGTCGGCTTGACCTCTAAATGGGACCACGGCCCTATATGGTGTTCCCGTGCTACAGCCAACCTTGTGCGCACGAAATTAAGAGTCAATCCTCAGTACGTGCGGGAATTCCCGTTTGAAGAGTGGACGGAGGTGGTTGATGGGATTCGGGTGAGGGGGTTGGACGCGAACCATTGCCCGGGGAGCATGTTATTCTTATTCGAGCAAGACTGGGTCGGAAGACCAGGCAAGCAAAGAATTCTCCATTGTGGCGATTTCAGAGCTTCAGCAAAGCACCTGAATCACCCTCTGTTGAGGCCGGGAAAAGCCGGTGTTAATGGGCAAAAATTGGATTCGGTGTATCTGGACACCACATACCTCAATCCGAAATATGCATTCCCTAGTCAGAAGAGTGTTATCAAAGCCTGCGAGGAACTTTGTGTGGGACTTAATAGTGAATCAATTGATGGCCAAAAGGGGGCATTTGCGAAGAGAGCAACCTTGATGAACGGGATGGGAGGGTTCGTACAAGGTAGCAAAGTCAGCGGGAAGGGCAAAGGGAAGCTCCTCGTTGTTGTGGGGACCTATAGCATTGGAAAAGAGAAAGTCTGTCTAGGCAAGTCATTCATTCCAGACAATAAATTGTATTGGGTATTGTGGCATTAATTGTTCCCCAAAATGAACAGGAGTTGCGAAAGCTCTTGGCTCCAAAATCTTCGCACCGCCGGATAAAATCAAAATTTGCCAGTGTCTCGAAGACGAAGAACTTAATTCGAGATTAACGAGTGACCCGAATGAAGCCCAAGTCCACATGGCGTCACTAATGAAAATCGGCCCTGAGGTTCGTTCCCGTCTTCCAGGAAATGCCCCGACCGCTGATAATGGATGCACAGACTTTGCGAGACTACCTCAATAACTTCAACTCTCATTTTACTCGCATAGTTGGCCTCCGCCCCTCCGGCTGGAGCTATAGAGTAAGTTACTCACGATATATTAATATAATAGCTAACAAAGATGGGCCCAGCCACCGTCGAAGCGCCTTACAGACTCCCCTTCTGTAAACAACGTTCTCCACTCCGCCAGCTGGAAAGGGGAGTACAAGCTCTCGGAAATGTATCCTCAGCGCGGAGGTACTAGAGAGTCAAAATGTTATTCGGTGCCGTACAGCGAGCATAGCAGTTTCCGAGAGCTGACCATGTTCTGCTGCGCGCTGAATATTGGGAAAATCATTCCTACTGTCAAGTATTTCTCCTGTTCTTCCATGCTTGCTCTTAAAGTTACTGACAAGGGGGTTGTAGCATTGGCAGTGCGGCGAGCAGAGATAGGATGAGCGGGTGGTTCGAAAAGTGGGAGGCTGAGAAGAGGAAAAACGGACTTTTTAAGACAGAAGATGAGTTTTAGCCTCTGAGTGGTGGCTCTGATATGGCGTTCCGGGAGGGTGGCTATTGTTGATGGCTTCTGTGCTGTATATTTGCTTGTTTTCGTTTAATAACGCTTATGCCTCTGTGTGAATGTTTTCTTTTTCTTTTTCTGCTCTACATATATACTCGAGTACCGATACTGTATGGTATGGCATGACCTCTATAAATGATAGATTCTGTAGGATACAGAATATAAGCAATTCCACTCTATATCCAGCAATCACGTCGGACATGGAAAGTGCCGAGTGATGTCTCGCAGTCTCCCGACACATGCACGGCATCAACACTGGTTCCTGTTCTGGTACTGTCTCACAGCACACACCGGGAAGTGGCCCGGGTCGATCCCGCCCAGACTAACCATGGATTAACCCGACAACCATCCATTTTCCGTAATTCAACTAACTCCCTATTCGCGCTCAACATCCAGCCAGAACATCGCGCGGCTGGCAAGAAGAAAGGCAGTCATATAGTCGGAACTAAGGCATGTTATAGCCCTCTAAGTCCTTCCAACTAAGTACTAACCATAGAAGAAGGAAAAAAAGCCCATAAAACCACGAGATCCAATACCTACACAGAAAAGAAAAAAAAAAGGGGGGGGGGGGGTGATAAATAAGAAAGACTAAGATGGGAAAAAATAGGAAGGAATGCGTGAGATGAATGGTGAATCACGCCTTCCAGAGTCTCAAAAGCACCTTCTTAGGCGCCATGGTCAATGTCAAATCCATCATCGGGCCCGTATATGTATCAGCAACCTCGATCCTTGCATATTTTTGCAAGATCCTTGTAATGGTATAAGAGGCTTCGGTCAGGGCGTATTGCTCTGTTCACACTGGGGGTTAGTAGCCGTCCTACTGCCATCACTATCACCAAAAGATGGGAAAACATACGCCCAAGACAAATCCTCGGTCCTCCGTTGAACGGCAAAAATTCCCACCCTCGCCCAGCTCCTTCTCCCCACCTCTCTGGGCGGAAAGCGTCAGCATCTTCGCCGTACAGGTCCTTTCTCCTGTGCATTGCATAGCAAGTATAGTCCACCCTCTGTCCTTTGGGTATGAACACAGGCGATAACCCGTCCGCCCCGCCGCCACGCGGGAGGACCGTGTTGCGCACGGCGGTGCGTCCATTCAGTGGGACGGAGGGGTATAGGCGGAGGGCTTCGTTGAGTACGTAACGGAGGTATGTGACGTCTTTTAGGGCGGAGAAAGAAGGACGCTTTCCCTCATCACTGCGACCAGTGCCGAACGCCGAGAGGATTTCCTCGCGGAGTTTTTGGTAGACCTGGGGATGGCGGGCTAAGAGCCAGAATGTGGAGCCGAGAAGGCCAGCGGTCGTGTCTCTGTTAGCTCTCGTTAGTTGGCTACGTGGAGGGAGAGGGGAGGAGAGTGATTACCGCCCAGCAAGAAGGATGTTCAAAGTCTGATCACGAAGGTACTTCGGATCCTTGGTTTCAGTGGCAATAGCGTCCAGAAAAACATACTTCCCCTCAGGAACCTTCCTCGCACGCTTCTCGGGATGCAGCGCCATATCGACGGATCTATCTATAAGCCTATGCACAACCGCATTTGCCTCGCTAAACCTCTTCGGGTGTAATATCCAGTACAACCTCCGTAGCCTTGTGCGCTGAATCAAATACATCTGTGAAACATTAAACGCCTGGGCAAACGACATCTCCTCTTTCCCTCCGCCGGCGTCCCCGGTGGGGTTTAGCTCAGGAGAAAGCAAGGAATCCACACTCTCCCCGAGCAAAAACTCGGTCGCAGAGTCCAAGGTCAGGCAATAAAATAATGGCTGCAAGTCCGCGACTTCACCATCCCCCTCTGGCAGTCGGTTCATCAACCGCTGAACGTGCAGCTCCAACGCTTCAACATCACTGATTTGCTCCCTCGAAAACTGCGGCCTCAAATTCGCTCTGGAATGCTCCCATCCGGCGCCGTCAAGCGTGAATATCCCATCCCCGAGCAGTGGATAGAAGCTATCGTGGCGTTGGGAACCTAGAGCAAAGTCCTTGAAACCTGTGGCGAGTATGGTTTTTATATTCTCTGGCTCGATGGTACCGATGGTTGTGTCGAAGAAGACACGGCCTTTCCATGTATTGCCGTAGGTTGAATAGCGGTTTGTGATGTGGTCGGGGACGTCACCGCGCTTGGCGGCACGCATTAGACGCACCCAATTTGGGAGACCCAGGAAGGCGGAGGGGAGGCGGCTGGGCGGAAGGCAGTTGTGGGATTTGGCAAATATGCGGTTTCGGTAGGCCACCAGGAGGTAGGCTGCTAGCTTTAGCAAGAGGTAGAAGGCGGTGGCCAGGAGGAGGAGGGGCTTGATGGCCAGCTCCATTGTGACGATAAGAGGACGGAGGGCTACTTGTGGAGCCTATGGGTATTGATGTGGAGGAAGTGAAGAGGTGCTGATTTATGGTTTATTTCATAAGGGATAGGAAGAGGAGAAGCAACTTTATTTATTCCTCACATGGAACCTCGGTGATCTAGTCCACACACACTCCCCCCAGCGCTGTCGATCCCAGGCGCAATTCTTTGTTTCCCATCATCCCTGGCCCCGCATTAGGCACTCCTCCTTTCGTACGATAGGCTACTATTCTATTCTATTACAGTGCCGGTACTAAGCCCACGATATTAAACCCTTGGTTAAATGAGGATCGCCAGAACATGCGGATTACTTCGCCCCGCCTCGCTCGCCTTTCCAGAGCCCATACACTTGGTACCGTACTTGCATCTTGTGTCAACCCTATCACCCAATTCCAACTACTAAATCCCTACAAGTGCTTATGCATTCCTATCATACCAGGATCGACAACAGCGAGCTAGGATTCAACCGTTGGTCTGGGCCAGTTTACCGTCTGGGTATTACATCGTGCGTCCACGGTTATTTAGCCTACTACTGGCAATATAATACTGTAATTAAGCCGAGGTAGAGAGAGAGGACCAGGGGCAGTCGGACAGATATCTATCCCGGAGCGGAGGAACTGTGCGGCGGAATTGGACTCCGCCGGGGCCGAACATTAGTTAGTTAGGGTACTAATCGTTGATATACGAAATCGGGTGGGTGACGGCTGGCAGTTTTCGTCATCGTGACTTGCATCAGGTTATCTCTAAGCGTGAATTATTAACCAGCCGAGGAGAGGGGGGATCATGCTAATTGCCGTGGTGGTTGATGTGATACGCTATATAAGACTTAACCTGGTAATGTATGCACCCATAAGACATTGCTCCGCTGCACAGGCGATTATCAATTTGTGCTTCGGGGGTGTGCAGTACTCGAGTGCTGCTCGGGTGCCCCACTAGGCAAGTGCTTAAGGGTGTTTCTGCAGCATTGCAGAGTGCTAGAGCAGGTTTTAGTACCCCTCGTGCTGAACCGTAGGCGGGAGTGTAGATTGTTCCTATAATAGTATTTTGAAACGGCAGTGCCATAATACTATCATACCATCCCAACACCCCCGGAGTTGGCGATAATTCTTCAAATTCTGTGGAATCTGCACTAAGGAAGGCTGATATCTTCGGTCTCGCCGAGCCAATTATCGTGTGGAGTAAGCGAGACAGAGAAAGTCGACCTCCTCAATGGAAAGCCAGCCCACCCCAAATGTGTTGGAGTAAATAGGGCCTCATAGTCTCTCACTCTAACTCCTACACAGCCAACTTTTGGAAAGCTGTTCCAATGCATGGTTCTTGTTTGCAGAAAACATAGCCACGGGAAAAAAGAAGTCTTGGTGAAACAAGCTGCAGGGTTCCCGCTTGGCTCTCCAACGGTCCCCCTCCTCACACAGACCACCAATCGCGCAATACCCCCCCCCCCCTCCTTATAATAGTATCATACCGCGATCTCCGGCAGGATGGAGCCTCGTCCCACCAGAGTTTTCATCTGGTGACCGTATTTTATTCACCATCTTGGGCCCCATCGGATTGTCCTTGGTGAAATGTCTGACTTTTCGCAATCATTCTAGCCAAGGATTGCCTGGGCCAGCAGGTGCCCTGCCGAGCCACAAACCCCTCGGGACACGATTAAGACGTTTCTCCGGTTTTCCTATAGTGCCGGCAATCAATCAATCACAAGAAATCATTCTCTGGATAGCTGGAGTTCGGAAGGTACGTTTCCATATCTGCAATACGATAGGTTAGGAGGCTATAAACCTACAAGCCACTAGTAGTAGAGCTAGTAATAGCGATGAAATGGATGAAAATATCAAGAGGACGAGAACGGGGGATAGGGGGGGAAATGAGTGGACAGGACGCTCAAAAGATAGGGGGCTAGAGAAGTATTAGGGCTGACGGCCGTGTATTTGATAACAACAAGGAAAGAACTCAGCTTTGTGCCCCGAAGTAGAGAGATGGCTAACCCACCCGGCATCAAGTCCCGGTATAAGCCATGGCTTGCCGGCACTGGGGCTTATAATTTAGCTATAACTCACCACAGTCAGATTCTTTACCATCCATTCGTGCTCCTACGCATGGTGCGCTGTCGAAGGGGGGAATGGGCTTTGTGCTACAGATCGTCACCAGCCACGGGTCCACCCCCAGAATCCCGAAAGTGAGCCCGGATCGAGATAAGAAAAAGTAATACTATCCATGGACCCCGTGGGGCCACTTACCTGCATGCGCATAGCACACAAAAGGATGGAAATCCCCGAGCAACTACAAGCACAAACGCAGACAGGAAAAAGATGCTATTCAGGTTCATCCGGGGTCCACATCCCAATATGCGTTTTAAAGCTGAACTTGTGTTGCTCAAACCGAGAGCTAACAGGAGGACGTTCACTAATTGACCTACTTTATTTAGGGTAAGTTTTTCCTCATGCAAAGCTGATAAACTTCCCATTAAGTCTGCATATATCTGCTCCTGTCCTCGGAAAGTTAGGAATCAGCCGATCATCCGCACCGTAGAATGGCTCGAGACCTTCACTTCCACAAATAAATTTGCTATTGTGGAGCCGGGCAGAGTTATTTTTATCTCAACACGAGTAGCACTATTAGTTACTAGACTATCTTGGACAAGAATTTCCAATTTGGACCTACCTATGATACTGGAAACCTCTGAAGAGGTCCTCTCGCCCACGCCGGACACCGCCCGCGAGGTCCCCTCGAACTCGCCGGATACCCTGGCGAATTTACTCAAGCATCAGAATGGTTTGTGCCCCTTGGTTGAATGTAGGGAAGTTTCGGGTGCGGTCAGCCTCCAGCCATTGCAAATACCGAGAGGGGACCTCTGGATCACCCTGTGGTGCGTTTTGGGGTTGGGGTGGCTCATCCGTCACTGATATTGGACGTTGTATGCGGTGGTGAACGTTATCTTAAGGTATTAAAAGCCTTTCGGCGAAAGATTGACTTTGTGTGTGGTGAGATGGGGAGTGGGGCTACCGTAAAGACTCGAATAATTGAACCATTTACTAGGACGTTAGAGTTGCCCCTCCGGTAAGGTTTGGGATTTTTTTCCCTGTTTCATTTGCTTCGGAGAGCAGGCTTTTTGGTGTGTCTTTCGCCCATTTTCCGGAAGAGGAGGAAATGCTAGACTACCTCTTACGGTATTGCGAATGATCAAGGCTCCTTGACAGCAAACGTTGAGCTGACGTACGCTATGGGAAGAAATCACCGACCTATCACCTGATCTTCCTGCCTTCTGATCGATCACTTAACGGTTGGTGAGGTATTATACGTACTGTAGCATGGCTTTTATTATCCTGAGGCGATGCTTTGCTCAAGGGAGCCCCGAACATCTGAATGGGTGTCGGGCTTATAAGTGCGATTTCGAAATCAGTAGTCCCTAAGTTACTGTGAATAGATTGTAATCATCTGTGAGCCGCGATTTTGAATTCCAAGTTTGAAGCTAGAAAATTTCATAGATTGTCTTAAATTTCTGTTAACGGTATATAAAAGCAGAAATTTTCCGTTTTGTAGCCCTGATTGTACATTGTTAACGTTAGATAATAATGATAGCAATCGCTGAATTAAATCGCCCAGCAAGCCAGTGACTTCGGAGCGGTGATTCCGGCCAAGTCAGACTCGGTTAAACGACTGTCGATTTTTTCAATCATATGTAGAGAACCCGGCTTTTTGTGCCTCAAAGCAGAGAAATAGTTAATCTACCCAGCACTGAAAACTTCGGTATCAGATATCACTTCGCTGGATTAGGAGTTACAGCTGCAACAGGGCATGCCCACGTTCCCCACGACCTATCAGCAGGACTCCGCGTGAAGCACCAGGCAGGGGGGAAACGGCCCTTGTGCTACAGATCATCGCCTGCCGCACATCTTCACCCGGAATCCCCAAAGTGAGCCTGGATTGAGAAGAGGGAATAGTAGCAGGTTGTCTAGCCGCTCTGCTAGCAAGTTTTTTCAGGGCATAGCTCAATGGCGGTGTCTGATGGATGGGAGTTAGGTGTGGTACACAGTAGATGGATTCCAGTGGGAGGCAGTTACAGGAAAGATAAACCTTGAGTCCACCGACTGAAGGGTGGAAATTGAATCGGCGTCACACAAAATCACTCGCCTCTTCACTGGATAAAAGTTTTGAAATAGCACATTTTCTAATATGCGCTTTCTGAGTCTTCTAGCACAGTTGGGTAGTATCAGGAGGGAGGGAGCGGAAGAGAGCAACCGAAGTAAGCAAGTGATCTGTACTGCTGGCCGGCAACCGCTTGATGGGATTGGTCTCTCTTAGCCGCAACATCTGAGGTAGCCTGCTTAGGGCTGCGCCCAAGAATGTACAAGTAAAGTATCATCCTCTCGCAGTACCCGAGATGCCTTTAACGTCATCGCATCCGCAGATTCGGAAGAGTTCCGATGGGCAACTAAGGAGGTCTGACGGTTCAGGGCATCGCGAGCTGGACAAAATTCCACTACAATGGCTAGGATCAGGTTCCATCCAAGGATCAGGATGGTATATGCCAAGGAGATTCAACCGGAAGTTCTTTTGTTAGCAGCAACAGCTGGGATCTCACCTAGGTCTGTCAGCATCACGAAAAACTTTGTGATGCTTGTGTCCATGATGAGGGGGTGCGGTGTTACTGCAAAGAAATCAGGTTGGGTGCAGTATCGCTGACCAAATTTGCAGGGAGATCACCAGTGGATAATTCCCGTCTAGAGAATTTCAGGATGACCTTGTGTTGAGGTGCTCTTAACCTGTTCGGTGGTCCCCCTGAGTAGTAACGGTGTTGCTCTCATTAGGTGTCGTACGGGTGGAACTTTCTAGATGTACTAGCACTACTGTACAGGATATGCAGAGAATCGTATTAGGTTGGCTTGCCCCATGGAACATGGTGTCTTGGGGCTGTATACCAGCTAGGTTTTTACATTCCGTAGTTAGTAAATATATTGAATTACTTGTATGATAGGATAGTGATTATCTCTATGATATGGCCTTTCTCGTTATAGTGGGCTCCCTTTAACCTTATCTTCATTCTTCTAAACTACCCAACTAACTAAAGCTATCGCTTTGCGGTAGAATACTATTACGGTATCATAAGGTCACAGAAAGAAATCACTGCTTATCACTCGATCTCATCACTCTTTGATTAATCACATAATGGCTAATAAGGGACTAGTTAGTCTGGCTCCGGACAACCAAAACCCACCCTCGCCGCCAACTTAACCCAAAATTTTAAACTAGGAATGGCCCCTTCTTGAGAAGGCAAGAGATGATTCCCTCTAGTAAAAAAATAAAATAAAATAAAAAGCAAACAAGAACCAGCTCACCGTCTCCACTTTCCCCAAAAGTCACCGAGGAACCTTCGTTGTTGGTTGGTTGGAGCCAGAACCGAGGGCACTCCACATTTCTGCCTGTACCAAATAGGCAACTGCAACATCATTCCAATCATTAACTTTGAGCCCATCAATGAAATGAGAATCGGACAGGCAAAACTACCAGAGGAATCATCTTTTAAAGCTTTCCCCCGAACGCCGATGATTCAGCACGCCTAGACTTCCAAGAACTTTGGGTGGGAAGGCAGGTTTTGGTTGGCGGGCGCTAAAACAGCGGTGAACCCCCCAATCTTTGAATTCCAGTTTGGAACTAACTTACTGCTATCAAATTTCCGGTATCACACTCGAAGTAGATGTCTCCTTAGATTCCTATTAACAACACATAAGAGTAGGAAGTTTCGGCTTTTTGTAGCGCTGATTATATAGTGCATCCAGTATTGCCGGAACAATAATAATGATTGCCGGATCGAACCGCTTGGGATGTCAATGATCTCAAAATCGTGATTTCGGTCTAGTGCGATCTAATGGTTCAATACCCTATTAATGTCAATAATCCTCTATAGCCATGCCAAGGACTCCCACCACTCCGAACGGCGCCAAGTGACTTTTGGGGCAGGTCACGCTCCTGGAGGATATCATACGATGGGGACAGTTCAATAGGTTTATTTTACAAGAAAGTGCACAATTTGATGACCAAAAAGCTTCTGAAGCTCCTGCCACCCCCTTCTATCCTCCGCCCCATTTTTCGTACGTTCGGGATTTCCTTAGTTAATACATTGGCTGGTAAGTGCTGTTGGGGGGGGGGGGGGTTGGCTTATAGGTTTTGTTGTTAATGTCCACATCTTTGTATGTTGTCTAGTTAGCATTAGGTAGGGCTCGATTGGAAGGCGACTATGGTGGAGGGTGTTCGAGGGCGAGGAAGTTTTCATAGGGCTGTCTTCCCCCACCTGCCTCTTAGAAATATGAGAACAGAGAGGAAAGAGGAAGACAAAAAAACATCAGGCATCGACGTCGATCATGGGGTCGGCGACGACGCCCTTCTACGCGAGAAAGCTGACGGAGACGAACACGACTTAAGATACGACGGGATTTTTTCTTTTTTCTTTTCATTTGTTCTTCCCTACTTGTGCGACCCTGTGTGGGCTCCTAGGACTTGTTCCTATACGCTCCAAATCAGGTATACAGTACCACTCTTCTAAAATCAACGGCTAGGCGAATTGAATTCCTATAAAAGGCATCCGCACTCTGACCTCGCAATGATATTATTACACAATACCCCCACCTTGCCGCTCACCCCTCTGCTGAGCCTCGTGAAACTCCTCAGCCAGCGCAACAACGACCCTCCTCTTCACTTGTGTATCGAAAACCTGCGCGTGGTCCAACCCTTCGCACCAAATCACGATCAAATCCCCCCCATCATCAGCCCAAACTGCATCCCCACTCCCATTTTTCGCCCTCTCCCGACCTGTGAGGTACCTCCAGCACTCAGGCGCATCAACAATCAGGTCGTTCCCGCTAATTACGACGCCGACCTTCTTCCCAGCGAGCTCTTCCTTCCAGAGGATGTTGTCAGCCCAGAAGAAGTGCCGGGAGAGTAAATGCGCTACATCTGGGTCCCTAGAAGCAAAGTATTGAAGTTGCCATTCGTTCGCTGTGGTTGGAGCGCGATGGATGAAGTTGTATGCTACGGAAGGGTGGTGTAGTAAGATCGTCACCGGGTCTAAAAGTATCAGAGATGAGATTCTTGGAGATATGTGCTCAGAATGCAGTAACCAGGTCGATAACACGGTCCCATAGGAATGGGAGATCAGCATGAAGTTTTGGATATCATGCTGCGTTAGTATGGCCATGAACTCCTCCGTGAAGGCAGACTTGGATAGCGGGGTGTGCGAGAAGCGGAAACTTATCGGCATGAGCTCTAAGACTAGAACGCCGACTGTTGGATCTGAGGCCGCGAGGTCGTGGAGAAAGGGTATGTACGGGTATAATCCTATGCCGATACCATGGAGGAAGACCATGGGGAGCTTGGTAGGGTGTGTGTGTGGGCGGTGCCAGTACGAGATGTGCCGCGCCGGCGAGCGGGAGGAGAAAGTTGTGTGTGGGCGTGGCGGGAGGAGGCGGAACCAGGCTCCTGGGACGAAGTGGTTGAAAGAGTGCAGGGAGAAGCGCATGCAAGTTGTTAGATCTACGACATAAACGATCTATCATGACCAATCCAGCCATCCACCCATCAGCAGCCGCCACCATTACTTCCCCATCCCCGCGCAATAGATAAGGGTACCAACAAAATACCAGAGCAAACTCCTGTACTCCATGACCACCCCATCAAGAGTCAACCTGACGCACTTCACCTTTTTGTCGTACCCTTTCTCGAACCCCCTTCCAAGCCTACTCTCAAGCAGACAGATATACTCCTCCAACTCTGCGAACTCTTCGGCCCCTCCATCCCGTGACCCGTTTAAAAGCACCCAGGAAAGAAACTCCCTCATGTTCTCCCGCTTAATTGTCTCCACGGCGGCACCGTGGAACCAGCCAGAAAGATACACGCCTACATCTGGCGTCTCGTCAACGCATTTCTTGAATAGAACCCGTCGTTCGGAGGGTGGGGAGAGCGGGGGATGTTGTGCTGGCTATTGTAATATCATTCCGCATTAGCTCCCTTCCTCCCGTCCCTTCCTTCCTTTTTCCTTCTTCCGGAGGGGGTCACTTTTTGTAAAATCAGTTTTCGAGGAAGGTAAACGGTTGTAAAGAATAGCGCCTCTGCGTACAGGTATAACTCCAGTGCTATAGGTAAACGGAAACTGGATGGTAGAATGGTGAATCGAGAGAGGGTATAGAGGGTGCTGAGCGGGGGGATGGATCGTAGGAATGCTATGCAAGCTCTTATGAAGAAGAGCTCTGGTAGGGTGCGGTTTAGCATGCTTTCGTGAAATTCGCGAGGGGGCTTTTGCGGCAGAGCTCGCAGGATCGGGATAAGAGCAGCTAGGTTGGTTAGTTGGTTGTGGTAAATAGGGAGATGGAGAGAACGAGCCCTGAGTTAATTTATCTTATATATCATAGCCTGCCTCCCGATTTAGGCCGCGTCATTGACGAGGGCACAGTCTTCACCGTGCTCCACGACGAAACTGGGCGGGCGACGAACAGGGGTATTTGGTTGCGCAAAAAAAGAAATTGCCAAGGTTAGGGTTATGAAATTACTGGTGATTTATATGATACTTGTTCGTCGCCCGCCCAGTTTCGTCGTGGGTACGGAAGACTGCATTACAGTAACTTTAAGTCCACTATTGCACTTCTTGTGTTGTTTCATTGGACTGCGTGAATGATATTAATAGAACGGGATACCTCTGAGCCGGGCAGGCGGACATTGATTCAAACCTGTGGTACTCGTACTGTAGGAGGTTAATTCTCCGAGAGCGTCCTCGTCACTCGCAATTTCCCCTGACGTTTGTAAAACGGACCGCCTTGCAGATGAGCCAAAGTGGGCCAGAGCCTCAATGATTCAATATATTTTATCCAGGCTATCAGAGCCTCAGAATTTTGGTAGCATGCACTACCGATAGCAGTCCGTTTCGCAAGGGCGGGACAATTACCGTACCGCATAAGCGTAAGTTAAGTCAATATCTTGGCAGCAGCCTCCCCCAAGGAAATGAAAAAAGCTACTCTATGATAGCTAAGATACAGTATTGTGGACATCCCCTGCTTCTACTTGTACCAAAATTTCATCCTAGTTCCAAACCCCAATACCTCCATGAAAGCTTGAGATATTCCTATCATACCCCGCTCTCTATTAATATACAGAGAGTTACCCGCTCCATCATCATATAATAAAGCCATAATTGTCATCAGAGTGGTGGTGGTTGAAAAATACTTTACTGGCTGGAGTCGGACAATATTTTCTTAGCAAAATACGCCAACTACAGGCATCCCTCGTAGCAGGGCCTGGGGTTGACATGCACAGCTCGGCCTCCAGTGACAAATTATGATCCCGTTACTACTGTCCTAGCAGCTGGTATCGCAAACTGACTGTTGAGAACATGCCTTTCGAGTAAAGTGCGATACCAAAAGCATTAGTGCCTTCCGTCGGAGACCTTTTCTCTCTCTTTATTATTCAGAAACCGTTTAATCGTTGAAACCGGGGGGGCGGAGCGCGCCCGTGCGGCCTAGTGGAATGTATAGTACTCGACTGTTGAGCCGGAACACTTAAGGATGGCGCGGTCTGGTGGCGCGAGTCCTTAATTGGTGAGGCGATTGTGGATTTGGGTCTGCTGGTGGGAGATGCGGGGATATTTATGTTAGGGTCCTCGGTGCAGGTGGCTGATAATTTCGCCTAGTGAGTCGGGAGTGCGGAAATCTGGTGCGAAGTCTGGGGAGCGAGTGACCGGGTGTGATGCTGCGGTGGGGTGGAGTATGATACTTAGACGAGGAGTATGGGGGAAGGGATCCTAATAATGCCCATTGCTGGGATTCTAGCCGACTGACTGCTCAACCGACCGGGTGGCTTCCTTACATCTCCACTCAATAGCATGCCGCCTTTTAGCGGCCCTTCAGGGATCACAGTAATACATAGCTCAAATCCTATGAGGTTTCCATGTTTGCTAAAGAGCCTTCCTGGGCACTGTGCAAGAGCTGCCCCAAATTGTAAAAAAAAATTCACTTGATTGCCAAGTTAGAGTTCAAGCCGACCCCCGCCTGATAAATATTCACATTTTCCCCATGTCAAGCACTCGCTTCAGTATCAGAATCAACACGTGGACATGTACGGAGGGTCATATGTGGGACGGGGCAAAAGAAACTCTCTCAAGTATCTAGCAACGGATACCGGTACAGTACTCCACAATTGATTACACAGCAGTGGCATCACATACTTCTCAACTCCAATGGGATCATCACGAATACTCTCCCTTTCAACAACTGGGTAAGGCAAGAACAGACGCTTTACCACGGATGTCCAGGGGGCCCTACTCCAGATAAGAAGAAAAAAATTACCGTATGCCCCCGAAACCTTTCCCAAAATCAAAACTACACCCAGTTTGCACCTTAACCCTTTTATAGAACTTTATTTGTTATTCTGTTGTGGTGAAATGGGTCTTCAGTCTATTCAGCCTTGGTTATTGCACACCGCCAACTACGAAGGTTGGCATCTTAGAACCCAATTATACCCGCAACGTTCTTGATCATTCATGAATATCTGTGCTTAATGTTCATTCGCTTCTGGAAAAGCGACTTCTATTTCACAGACTGTGCGAGGACGTCAGCCAGCACCCCCCTTCACCTCCGCTTCACCCCCGCTTCACCATTGCTTCCTAGAAAAAGAGCATGAAAACATGAGACCGAAAGACAAACAAACATACACCAGACCCCAAGAAAAGGAGGAGAAAACCAGAATCTCCAAGCAAAGTAATTGATACAGCTAAAGGAATGCCGTCCGTGAATAGTAAGACCTAGCAGAAGGGAGGAAATAAGGGAGGAAAAAAACATCGGGAAAGAAAGGGGTAATTCTTTAGCATGCTAAAGAAATACCTAATTTGAGGATAAGACGAGATGGAAAGAGAAAATTCAAATCTAAACAACATGCTTGGCCTTGGCCCTGCTCGTTCCAGAATGGGCGCTCTCGGTATGGCCAGAGAACTCAACAACTTCCCCATCAACAAGCTTCAGGACCTCCTTGAAGTTCTTGCCGATCTCCATCAACGCCGTTTCCTTTGGAGTGCCTCTCCCACCACCGGTACTCTTAGTCCAGAGACCGATTCTATAGAAGGCCTTGCGGACGTTGACAACGACACCCATGATCTCCTTATCCTTATCGGACTCCAGGGTCTCGCCGATGGCAGCAAGCATGACGTGAAGCCAGAGGTCATCGATCGGAACACTACGCTTATCCTTGAATTGAAATGCCCATTTACCGCCATGCTTGTTCTGGGCGTCTTCCCATTCGGGGCGGACACCGGTCTTAAAGAGGTGGTAGTCAGATTTCAAACTGAGGTCAGATGTCTTGGCTATGTTATTCTGCAAAAAGAGTTATTAGTTGGCACTGCAAACGCCAGGTAGAAGTAGGAGAAACGTGCGTATATCCCCCAGAACTCTTCAACAGAATCGAATGTGACGACCTCCTTGAGCAAATCATTCCAATTGTTCTCCCCCTAGAAAAAACAAAGTTAATCCCAGGTCCAAAAAATCCGCTAAAATTTCACGCAAGCAAGACACAGTACGGTGCTGACCTTATTGCTCGGAGGCTTAGTATACCAAAGAGTCCACTTATTCATGAGGGGGTGTTTGACATTAAAGTTATCAGCAGAGTGAAAGACGGTAAGCTGCTCCTTATTGCCAGGAAGTCCAAGGCCGTCCTCTCCGGTCTCCTCCTCAACCTCGCCATTAGGAGGGGAAATGGGAATCTGATCAAGAGGACGCTGCTCGTCGGGAACCACAACAGTTGAAGCTTCAGTTTCGGGCATGATGAAAGTAGACGTAGGTGCGATGTCTTCTCGGAAGGTAAGATGGATTGGTATGGTAGAAGTTGTTTGTAAGAAGAGGGGAGCGGTTGTTGAGGTAGTGGTAGGTCGGTTTTTATTGGGAAAAATTAAAGCCTTAGAGAGAAAAGTGTCGAAGTCTCGGGCAGTCAGTAGGGGAACAGAGCAGACCGGAGGTGGGGCTGAGGCGCCTCCAGCAGCGCCAAGGGAAGAAAAAAAAAGAGCGAAATGCGCCAAGACAATGTTTTATTCCTAGCAGCAGTATCCTAGCAAAAAGTCCCAACCCATCCCCATCTCTGCCCCGATACAGAACTTGAAAGAAGGAAAATAACTATGCCCCTCCTTCCGACCTTCTCACGGACTGTGGGATTAGCTCTCCGACCAAACTATTGTCCGCCTGTTCAGATACTTTCTAGGGCTCAGTTACAACAATGCCGATTTGCCTCTATCCTTGGAGACTTGCGGGATGTGAAGGCCTCTTTCAAGAAGCGGATTCGTAGGGGTCGTGGCCCTTCGTCGGGAAAGGGGAAGACATCAGGAAGGGGTCATAAGGGTCAGAAGCAGCATGGAAAAGTCCCCGCTGGATTCCAAGGGGGTCAAACACCATTACATATTACACATCCTGAGAAGGGTGAAGTCAATCTGTATGCTCCATTTCACTTCATCTATGGGACAGTACTAAATCGATTGGCGGACCAATAGTTTCGCTCGAGAAATGTCTCCGCTGAACCTCGACAGGTTACAAAGCTGGATTGACCAAGGCCGAATAGACCCTGCCAAGCCCGTCACCCTCAAGGAACTCGCGGATACTAGATGCCTACACGGTATCAAAGATGGCGTAAAGCTGCTAGCACGGGTGCGCCATATAAACTCTCTCTAGATACTTAATCCCTAACATACGTGCTGATGTCTTGACAGGGCAAACAAGTCTTCAAAACCCCTATAGAAATCACCGTCTCCCGTGCCTCCCGCGAAGCTATAAAGGCCGTTGAAGCTGCTGGCGGTAAGGTCGTGACCCGCTTCTTCAATAAGAATGGCATCAGAGCCGTCGTGCACCCAGAACGCTACCCGCCGAACGTACGACTTGCCAACCCGATAGCACGTAAGGACATTGAGTACTACAGAGATCCGGAGCATAGGGGGTATCTGGCGCATACCCTGGATGAAGGGGAATCACCCAGTCTGTTCTGGAAGGCTCCTGGGAAGGCGAAGAATGTGCTCACTAAGGAGCAGTTACAGAAGAAGAAAGACAAGCAAGCTAATAGGTTGTTTTAGTCTGGGGTTTCTTGTTTTGTTCAAGAGAACTGTATTTATCTAGAAATGAGTTCGATGCGATGGGAGTGTATGTAGTGCCTGAATTCTGAATAGGGATTAGGTGTGAAGCGAGCGAGCGGTCAATTCTAGGTTTCAGCAAGCTGGTGTTCTGTACTAGTACTGTACTGTACATCTACATTCTAAGTTCTGCATCCGCGAGGCACTTTTTGCTAACTTAGCGCACCCATCTTGCGCGACTGCCGAAAATTTAATATTAACTTTGTATTATAGTATTAATATTATATCCAATTCCGTTAGCTTACGCCCCAACCCATTGTCAATTCCAGACCGCTCATGAAGCACGGTACCGTAATCCAACCCGACAGCAAGTAGAAACCATGCACCGTGCGGTATGCTGAGCACTCCTCATAGAACCGCCCCCAAACGAACCTCCATCCCATTTGCCCAGCACGGCATTATCAAGCAAGATTCGCCTGCCGATAGCTCGCCGATTTGGATTCTCTTGTAATCTGGCTTGAATTCGCAACAGGACGCCTTCACTCAACACTCCACAACCAAAAACCAGGCCCATTCTGGACTCTTCCCGACTGCAACCAGATGCTTTGCTTCAGCCCCTACTGTAGCAGCAGTACTTTATCCCAACGCGGCACCCAAGTACCTCCTCCGCAGGCGCCATGCAAGGCTGGCCAACAAGACCCCTACAGTTGGCTAACATACCACTCCACCACCGCACTCAACCTATCGATAAGCCCAAAGCCCAAGCGCACGGTCCTTCACTACCTACTGCAAGGAGGGGCGGCCTAAAAGCACGCCTTTGTAAAAAGCCCACGAAACCCAATTACCCCTCGTACGGTGAATGCTTATCCCGCCTGCTGAGGCTTTCCCGTTCGGGTTGCAATCTGGAGGACGGTACTCGAGTACTGGTCCTGACATGATGAGCAGTACATATTCTGTGGTGTTTCGATCACTGGGACCACAGTGCAGTACTAGAGTTTTTTCTATCCCGATTATAGTACTATAATAGGCTAGTGCTCCGGATTGCAAACCGGGCTGGAAAGTCTCGGCGGGTTGTGGGAGAATTCAATCTTTGGTTGTTGTATCATATCATATCATACGGTACCGTACTCGAGTAGGTATGGTTAGGATTAGACTGCCGGTACCCTACAATTAGTTGCAGGGGGTGTTGATAATGGTAGAAGGCCACCCCCCCCACTCGGACCGCTAAACCCAAATAAGAAACTTTCAAGTGGTTTTACTCGTACTTGGTTGAACTGCGGCTATCTGTGTTGATCACCGCTCGTTTCCTCATACAGAACCCACCAATCAGCATTTGTCCAGGTGGGGTTGTTAGGTTATCCGTGGCCTTGGAGGCTGTCTGGCCCGGACGAATTAGAGGCTGAATTAAACCCCGCCACCGGCCACGGTGGAGAGCACTGTACCGGTAGTGTTGGTATGAGATCTGCACGTGTGGGTCCCTGATGAGAACATTGCTCGTTTCTAGCGGACCCTATGGTGGGATAGGTACGGTATTTGGTTGTGGTCCGGGGTTTGGTAGACGGGCTACTGTACTGTAGACTATCAGTACTCGAGTACCGGTACTTGAGTAGAGTAGTTGGCCATGACACCAGAGCCTCAGTGCTGCTGGATTACCGTACACCCCCGGAATTCTCAAACTCCAAAATGACCTTAAGCTCATACGAGTAATACTACAGTAGTACATTCGCTCCTGAGGTCTAGCGCATCCCGGTGGCGGGTCGGATTTGGAGAGTCAATACGGGATTGGTGCCGCGGGTTGTACGCACTGCTCGAATAAGGAATGGGCAAGCCGTTGACAGTACAGTTCAGTTGGTACAGGTAGTTTTTCCTCTCGCCATATCTGTTCTTTCAGGGTGTGGGTTTTGCAAGGCTTCCCTACACTACCGGTACCTGTACCTCGCGAGGGGTTTCTAGGCTCAGAGGCTTTTCTCTACCACAGCTATCCACTATGATTGTAGAAAGACATCGAGAAATTCGAAGATGTGATAGTGGTGGAAAGCTGGAAGACGTATAACTTAGTAGGGGGGCCAAGGTTTAAATAGCACTTTTAATCCCTTCCTTCGTATCTATTCGTCACTTTTTGGTTCCACAGGATATACCGGTGGGTTAAGTGCAGAGATTTTTTCTACTAGTCACCTCCAAGCAAGAGTTCCATAGCGGTACTACGATACAGTGCCTTTGGCAAAGATCTTAGGCTAATCCAAGGTCATTAAGCGCGCCAAAAAGCTGCAAAATCCACACATATATTAGGCACCAGTATGGTCTGTACGAGTACTTTGCCTATATAAGCCAACATACGGAGTGCCTGGCACAACCTGGATCCTTTTTAGCGGCTCAACAGGGCCACCGGTACGGGAAGTGAAGGTGCCGGTACCCATTACGCTGCTCGATTCCGCTCTTTTCTGCCCGAATAGTGCGCTATAAGTTAGTGGCTATGGTTACTTGGGTGTACCCAGCTTCAAAATGCAAGCTCGACACCACTAGCTTCCGCCTACAAAAGTCTCGTTTGTCGCACCTTGCCCCACTTCACCACACGAGCGCTTATCTCGATCCTGGTCCAGGGTCCTAAGAGCTGGTCGCTGGGCCGGGTCATCTCGTCGTACAGCACGATGGGTTGCAGTATTTTGAAAGCACAGTCCTGGTTGTTGTTGGACGAGAAAGCTCGGTCAAGGTATCAAGTTTATGTATTGTGCGTATCAGACCCTATCAGGTGCAACAGTTATTTGTACAGCATGTGGCAGCCCTTAATTTACCTACGGTAGCTTACCTTAATGATGGGATATGCTCAGCCCGAGGAGAATGTAGCACTCAGTACTATCCGGACATGGTGTGACCCGCTTGTATTTTAGTACTCGTACTGTATTTGAGGCACCAGTATGATACTCAAAAGTAAGGGCTGATCCCGATCATGAGCGTCATGAGGTATGGTGTTGCATCGTGCAGCTACTCATCCAAGGCAAGAACCCCTCCCCGGTGGAAGTGGTCATAAACACCATGATTTGGGGCTGAGTGCTGGGTTGAGTCGGATGAGGGGATAATTGGTTGGTCAAGACGTCACGCAGGTTACTGTGGGATTGAAACCATAATACTTGTAATGTGCTCCTGTTAACCTTGTCTGGGCGGTGGTAGGAGGGTGAGTTAATAAGCTGTTTTTATTCTTTTTTGTCATGATGCCGGCAGGACAGATATTCAGTCGGCCACACACACTACACCTGTATGGTACTATGTTTACATTACTCGCTCTCACCTGGAGAGAGACGAGGGAGGTAAATAGCTCTTGAGAGCTTCGGACCACCCACCCCCGTCAAATTCATAACCTTCCTTCCCCTCCTTCCTCTTGGTTCCTTTTTTCTATTTTCCTGGTTCTCTACAGTATTCCTCTTCTTCCCGCTCCTCCCGCCTCTCCACCACACCTTCGCTCCCCCCAGATTCCTACCTCCAGAACAGTCCAATTTTAAAGCCAATACCAAGACTCATCCTTTGAGCTCCCCCCATCAACAACTTTCCGCCTATCAAACCAATCATACCATAACCACTCATACAATAGTGTAATCTCGTGACGACACCTTCCAAAGTCAACGGGCCTTTGGTATTTTTGTTGGGGCGCCGTTGCAGCAAGCCTCCTCTCTCCTCTCTCGCCCCATCTTCCAGTTATTCACCCTACGTGACCTTATTGTATTATATCACACCCGCACCATATCTCCGATTCCGGTGCTCTTGCGCCCTGTCTGGTGTCTTGATTTGATGGTGTGCTAGCTGGACCAGCTGTGTTCTTTCCACTCTACCTGAATCAACCTTTCTCCCCTTTCTCCCCTTTCTCACTCGCTCTCCTTTCCTTTCCCCTTTCCTCCCTCCTCCTTCTTCACTACGCCGTGCACTTGTTACGCCCTGTACTGGTATTGTACTCGTAGCTCACGGAGGAATTGGATCTCCTCTCTACGATACTCTGCGCCTACTTATCGACCAGCACTGCCAGTACCAGTACCAGTACCACTCTCTAAGAGGGGTAATATAACCGGTGCTATCCGTTCCAATCAATCTGATTCCCGAGGTCTCAGGCCGAAGAAGTGAAGAAAAGGGGCTCATCGGTTCGATAACTTTACTGCACCTCATACCCAATAAGACGAACGAGAACGAGATGCATCCATCGCCTTTCCCGCAGGCGTCCGGGTCGAGCAGTTCCCGACCCGTGAATTCTGCCAGGAATCAGATAGTAGCCACGGCTGGTGGTTCCCATACGGGAGGTCCGTTATCATTTCCTTGGAATCTTTAAACCTCTTGGAGAATTTTTGGCTCGCGCAGAAAAAAATGTTTACAATATTGAAAATGCCTGGAAAAGGAGTGTTGGGGTGGAGAAAATATAGTGGCCGGTAGACACGTGCGCTAACACTTGTTAGAAGCAGATTCCTGGATCGAGGTCGCTTCTCACCCGAGTGATAGCGCGTACACATCCTCATCGGATGAACATATTATAACCGCTGGGCTTCAAGTTTCCGCCGCCCGCCGAAGACGCAAATCCGCGTTCCGCGATGTCCAAGCCCCCCATCCACCAAACGCCATGGCCCAGGAATCCGAGGATGGCGTGGAGGAGGAGGAGGAGGGGGAGGGGGAGGGGGAGGGGGAGGGGGAGGACGAGGAGGAAGAAGAAGGCGAAGACATGGGGTCTATGATCAACGAAATGCCCATGAGTTCAGACGGGTACTCTTCTGCGGATGATGACGGTGAAGATGATAGCGATGATGAAGCAAGTGCTTCGGATGATGCACCTGCTCCGAGGACAGTGTTCTCCGCCTCCTCTCAGCAGCGCCCGTTTCAAGGTAGGAATCAGATGGCACCTCGCCGTCATGGACCCGGTGGACTTAATATGTTCGCCCCAAACCATGCGACGGACCACGATGAGGCGTTGCGGGCGTCGTTGTCCACACTCTTAAGCTGTGCGGCTGCGGCAAGAGGATTGACCAAGTCCCCACCGCAATCGCAGGCTCCCGGCCAGACACAGACCGCATCCCAGCAGAGTGGAAGGGTAGCTGTGGAGGGCATTCGCGTGGTCAGAGAGGGCAATCTCCCGAGCGAAGCCAGCGGTTCGGTAAACGGAAGGAGCAGACGTGGATCCATGGTTTCCGCAGAAGACTCTGCATCCTCCCCCCCTCCATCTCCGACAAATCAACTCGCTTCCGCAAACACCGAGAAAACAAGGAAGAAAGCCCGACGCTCCGACAAGAAGTGTAAATCAAAACCCCGTTCCAGATCCTCCCGTCCGCAGGAAACGGAAAGCAGCGACATCACATCAGCCCTTGGCATCTCCTACGCTACACTGGCAATATCAGCCGGCGCTATCGTCCTCCTCAGCGCAATCACCTTCTCAGCTGGATATGCCATGGGCCGGGAAGTAGGAAAGTCGGAGGGTGGGCTATTGGGCCGCCTCACGGGCGGCGGGTCAGAAAAGGGCAGGGCAGTTGTTAGAGGCTTGGGTAGAGCTAGTGGAGGAGGATTACGTGGTGCTGCTGGGAGGGGGATTTCGATGGGTGGGATCGGGAGCGTCACTGCTTGAGTAGGGTGTGAATGACCGCTCCCCGGGGGGTTTTCAGAACACGACGAATGATACGAAATTGGTGTTTGGTTCTCTTTTTCTCTTGATTCTTTTCAATTCTTAATCGTGCGTTTCGGGATGGGATGGGCTGGTTTAGTCGGTTAGTCGGTTAGGGTAGCTTTCGTTCCTTCACTCCTGCTATTCGTGGTCGCCATTTATTTACCTTTTGCTCTTTCTCTTGCGCCTTTTGTTATCACGATTAGCACAAATATTTGTACCCCATTTCATCTAGGTGTAGCGTGCAACCCCCCTTTATGACAGCCTAGCTAGTTAAAGTGTTGTAATAACACCTTTGCGCCCCCGTCATTGTTCATTCATCCATTCCTTCATCCGTCCATCCTTAACCCCCCCACCCCATCCTCAAAACTTCGCAATATTGCCTGCCCGTATCAAGCACAGACCACTCCTCACCCTCAACCCTCTCCCCCCCGCCCTTCCCCGAAAACGTGAACCGGCCAGTCGGCCACCCGAGCCCCTCTATAAACCCGCGAATCACCCCCTCCGCGACCGCGAGCATGCTGCACGGTGCGTACTCCACCTCCACCAACACGCCCTTCCACACCTCGCCCTGCAGAATATTCGCAATGCGCACCTTGAAGTCATCCACTTCATAGGCTGCTCCCTCCCCACGCAGCGTTTGTCGGTGGCTCCATAACGCAGGTAGCTTCGAACGCACCAGTAGCTCGAATTCGCGGTCCAGCGTTACGATGGCTGACGGTGTCGACACGATGAGTTTCAGCGGGTGATGGGCGAGTTCGAGGTATTGCATGTAGTTTCCTCCCGCGGGGACTTGTTGGTGGGATTGGGGAGGTTGGGAGGTTGGGTTGGACGAGTGTGAGGTGGTGGCGGTGGCGGTGGCTGTGCTGGAGGAGGATGGGATAGTTTCGCGGAGGAGCCGGTGCTCGAGGTTCCATTTTCCGAGAGAGAGAGGTTGGTGGCGCTTTCCCAGGCGGTCTACTAGTAGGGGGACCATATTCTGCGGGGGGGCGGTCAGGGGTGTGCTTATCCAGTAGATGCTGGAGGTGTGTTAGTCGAGGATTGAGCGGTCGGGGGGGTTGGGGGGGCGGGAGTACCCTGTTACTGGCATTGTTGCGGGATAAGGTGGATAGTCAATGCGATGTCAGGGTAGTGGGTAGATATGAGGTGGTGATAGGGTCGTTCTTTCCCGTTGATGGTCGAGTTTTGGTCCCCAGGGTGGTTGTGGTGTTTTCGGAGCTCGTTAGCTTTGCTGCTTGTGGATCTTGGGCATGAGCTCTGGCCGCCAAGACAAAGCTTGGACGCTTGATCGTTGACCACACTTGAGGCTCAACCAACGAATATGGAATACCGGCAAATTGAACCTCAATATTCGTATGATACGGTTGATTGATTGGCGTTGTCAATGCAATAATTAGCGACAACTTCTCCGAAGAGAACAGGATGTTTAAGAGCATTGGATTAATCAACAAAGCTCCAGCACACCCAGCAAACGCAGGACCCATTCCTCAGCCATAATACCTACCTCGCAGCCCAATCAATCAATCAATCAATCAATCGACCAGGAATTCATGAAAGCCCAACTCGGGAACTCGTGATCTTACCACCGGGGGGAGAAAAGCTCTGGAAGTATATACCATACCACACACAACCCCACCTCCTTCCTTCCACCCAAACACGATCCACAAATTCCACACCAAGCCACACAAGTAAAGCCCCTCTGCGAAAGTATTGGTGGTGAATGGCATTTTACATCAAAACCTGCCATACCGGTATTTTCCAACGTTGCGGTACTGAACCAGAATGCCCGTAGTGCACATGGTCTACTACTACTCGCAATGTCGAAGCATTTTTTTTTAAAAAAAAAGACTGGCCATTGCGTACCACCAAAATTTGTCCTTTTTGCTTTTATCTGAGCGGTATGCAATATCAGTCTTTTTAAAAACGCTTCGACATTGCGAGAACACCCACTCACGGTAACGGTAGTCTCACATTTATTTATTCCAGAAACCATTCAGAGAGTTTATCTACCACACACACCATCGATTGATTGAATGTTAAATCCCCCACCTCCAAACCTAACAACAACGCCCCCATTGTCATGCCAATTTCGTTTGTATGTATATAGTATGATAGAATTGGGACCGAACCATTTCGGGGGCCCTGGGGCTACTATATGTGTAATAATCTCCCGCCCTTGGGCGAGGCGAATGGGATCTATACCAGCGTGTGGCAGGGCAGTTAGGTTAATCAAAACCTGAGGTCCTAGCATCTCAGTACCGTATTAACTAAGTTGGGCTTGGGGGCGTTTTGCACAACATACCTGTATTTTATACGATATCATGGAGATCCCATATCTCCTGTAAATTTCATTCTGGCAATCTCAACGGGGTACAATGAGTTTCTAGCCTCGCGGGAGAGAGGCTATAACTGTTGGCTGCATGTGCTATTCTTGCAGACTACTTGTGCAGCCTCGTTCGCAAAGTTCTCGCGGATCAAGAGGTACCAGGGAAAAATATTGGCAGTAACAAATGTACTGGTACAAGTAACTGCAGAAAACCTGAAGTGCAAATTCTTGTACCGGTACATGAGTTGTCCCCAGACTTTTGCTATGGTACCTACCGATCAGCGAGAACTTTGCGAACGAGGCTGTACATTGGGGCAATGGAACGATAGATGGGGAAAAAAGGGACTTCTTCACAGGAGATGATACCGTGAGGAGTTATATTCCTCAAAGGGTATAATTTAGCGTCCAGCCTCTTGGATGCAGTTCAGTCAACTGTACTATATTAAGCAACCACTCTCGCGCGTATAGAAAATTATTAGGGATAGATCAGGGAATATATTGTAGCTCAGATATCCGTAGTCGATACTAGAACCCCATTTGAACCTCATCTCGCTCATCTCACTCCCGAATGTGCCCCCCCCTGAACATGGTTATACATTCTGATTAATCCCGAGAACCCGTATATACAAACACTGAGAGTAGGATACCGTAGTAATCCTATTCTGCCTCTATAGCAGGTGGCTCCGACTGAGGAGTGCCGTTAAGGAGCCAAGCGCAAGTAGACGTACAGTCATAGCGGAAACTCCAGAATAAGAAAATAAAAGGCAAAACTTTTTGAACCTGGCATAGCAGGCAACACACTAGAGAACGCAAAGAGCCAACAATCCCACATTATGACACAGGTGAAAGCCCACAGAATTAATCTCCAACAAGATGGAACGAAACCCACAAGCCCCCAAATAACCCACAAGATATTATAGAATCCAGACCACTTTGAGTTACAATGAAAGCCAAGCATGCGGTATCAGTTCTTGGAAGTTATTCAAACGTTTTCTTCTTGCCCTGGAAGTCTCCGAAACCACCACGGTTTTGGGATTGGAATCCTCCTCTCCCGCCACCACCACGGCCACGGCCGCCGCCACGCCCACCACGGTCACCAAACCCGCCGCGGCCTCCACGGCCTCCACGGTCACCAAACCCGCCACGACCACCACGGCCCCCACGGTCACCAAACCCGCCACGACCGCCACGGCCTCCACGGTCACCAAACCCACCGCGACCGCCACCACTGCTCGGATCACGAGGAGTAGAGAAATCAGTGCGAATGGCTCTGCCAGCAACAAGAGCACCATTCATTCCTTCAACAGCTTTACGTGCAGAATCAACTCTGTCATACTGGATATAACAAAAACCCTTAGGTTGGCCGGATTCGCTACAAAATCTAACATTAGCATTTGTAAAACCCGTATCAATGCCTAGCAAACTCACGGATCGGTTGGGATTCTCAATCCAACAATGCTTCCAAATCCTTCAAATTCGGTCTGAACGATTTGCTCGTCTGCCTCAAAGCTCAAGTTGGCAACAAACACGGTGTCAGACTCGGGGCTCCGTTGGTCACCATATGACTTAGAACGGTCTTGGCGGGGATTCTGAGGGCGAGGGGCAGAGAAGTCGACATTGATAGTACGACCATCTAAGTCCTTGCCCTTCATCTCCTCCAACGCCTTCTTGGCAGCTTCAGGGGTAGTATATTCGACGTAACCAAACCTATGAAGAGTTAGAATGAGATTGCGTAGTATATAAATGAATTGCTCAAAACACACCCCTTGGAACGACCGCTCTCACGATCAACGACAACGCGCACGGAAGCGATCTCGCCGAATTGCTCAAATTCACTCCTCAACCAGTCCTCATCAACATTCCATGACAATCCCCCAATAAAAAGATTCTTGATACCCTCTTCGGTGGAGGACCCAGTCTTAACCTTCTTTGGAGTGGACTCGGTCTCGACTGTAGCTTTGCGCTTCTTGGAGTCGGGTTCCGCCTGGTCGGAGTCCGAGTCTGAGGAATCTGAATCGGACTCAGAATCAGAATCATCGCCAGCCTTCTTGGTAGACTTGGGCTTAGCATCTGACTCGGAATCAGAGGAGTCAGACGATGATTCTGAATCAGAGGCAGCCTTCTTGGTAGACTTGACCTTAGCACCGGAATCGGAATCGGACGAAGAGCCGGCGTCGCTATCCGATTCAGACGAGGATTCGGATGAGGACCCAGATGAGGATTCAGACGAGGATTCAGCCACCTGTCTTAAGTTAGTCCTATGTCATCATATCGATATCGCAGAACGTCATACCTTTGTAGTCTTCTTGGTGCCATTGATAGCCTTAATAGGAGCTGTTTTCTTGATAACGGGCGCTTCCTCTTCATCGGAGTCGGAATCGGAGTCGGAGGAAGAATCGGAATCGCTATCAGAACTGGAAACAGATTTGGCCCTTTTCATTGTAGCTTTAGCCTTTGGCGCCTCTTTGCTAGAATCGCTGTCACTATCGCTGTCACTGTCACTGCCACTGCCACTATCGCTAGAAGATGCATCACCAGACTCGGAATCAGAAGAGTCATTTGCGACGGTCTCCTTTGGTTTAGGCTTCCTGACTTCGGGCTTCTTGGCTTCAGGCTTCTTGGCCACGACCTTTTTGGTCTCGGGCTTCTTGGCTTCTGCCTTCTTTGCCTCAGTCTTCTTAACTTGGGCCTTGGACTTTTTGGTCTCAACCTCGGACTCGGATCCGGACTCGGATTCACTATCATCAGATCCAGAACTAGATCCAGACTCAGAACTATCTTCCGCCTCAGAACTACCCTCAGACTTAGAATCACCCTCAGACTCAGAACTATCTTCAGACTCAGAGGACTCAGAAGACGGTGGAGTAGGAGCCTTGGCTTTCCTCTTAGGTTCAGTAACCTTCTTAGATTGAGCGGACTTAGTCAGTTCAATTGCCTTCTTGTGACCTGAAACGGCGGCGGCAGCTTTTAGGGCCAATTCCTTCGAATTGGTGGGTTTGGTAGACTTTTTAGTGACAGCGGCCGACCTGACCGACTTCAAAACTTCTTTTTTGTTTGCCTTGCCATTGGGGCCAGGTTTTGCGGAGGGTTTTTCCTTGGCCATCGTGGATGCGATTGTTGCGTGAAGAAAGGGGAATTGATGCGAAATAGAAAGGACAAGAACCGGAGATTCTAGGATGTTAACCTTCGAGAGTCTCTAAAGAAAAAGGGGAGCGGGGGGAAGGGGAGCGTGGAGAAGGAGAAAATGAAAAAAATTGGGGGGTGGAGAGGGGATAAAGTAAGAAAATGGTTGACGGGAAGGGGGGTAGGGAAAATTTTCCGCCTTTTTTTTTTTTCCCCTCCGAAGAGAAAAAAGAGAAAGAAAATACCCTAGAGAGAAAACAGATCAGACGCAAAACGTCTCTGGTTCTCTGGTAACTCGGATATGCCCTCAGTAGCCCTCAGAGTATATAAAGCCCTCGGATTGAACCAAAAGTGACGATAAAGCCACTTCTTTTTCCCTTTTTTTATTGTGTATGTTCACACAATAGCCCTCAGAAGCCCTCAGTGCCCACAAATCAACTTGTTGGAAATACCAACAGTATAGATAAGATCAAAGCCCTCGGAAATGGAACAGCCAAATGCCAACTGAATTGAATGCCTCAGATTTGCAAAGTATCAACACAACTTCTGTCTCGAGAGATGGATGGGGACGTGGGTATGTGCGGCGAAGAAGAGAGGAGTTGCAACAAGCGAATGCCCGGCAAGATAATAAATTTGCCCACTGTGTGAGGCTACCTTAAAAAGTAAGCGTGGAGTGCCAAGAAAGACTGTTAAAAAAGCTTCCAATCGCCCCCCTTTGCTCCCACCCCAAACTTTGAACTTTGTGCTGTGCTGAAACATTCGCTACGCTACGGTATTCGTTGGCCTAATCCTCTCCTCCCCCACCAATTTTTCACTTCAACATCAGATCCGTGGAAAAAGAAGATATATGGGTCCCTCCACGCCAATGGTGCTCAGAATTCTCCGCACTAGATGTGTACGATCATCCCCGCATCTACTCGTTTCCCCCATCCCCCGGTTTGCCACTACCCAATCGTCCCGAGATGTTGGGCCCCGTCCACCCGCCGTACCAGTATCATTAGAACCTGCTCCTCATAGATCCTCTGTTACGGCCGACGGCAAACCTCGAGTAAGGAGTGGGACTCCCGCCGGGATGGTTCTCAAAAACATCAACTTTATAAAAAATAGGTCGGATCCCATTGCGAAGGAAGACTCAGAATATCCGGAATGGCTATGGTCAATGCTAGACAATAATACTGGCGCCGGGGGTGATTCAGCTGCAGTGGGTGATGCCTACTGTAAGGAGCTCTTTACCGTTTACAACTTTTATCTTGTTTTTAACAGTTACTAATTTTCTCTTAGCTAAATCGAAAAAGCAACGAAGTCTTGCGAGGAAACAGGCCGAGACTGTCGCCCGTAAGGAGGCTAGAAATAAAGACGTCCGCATACCTCCTCATCAACAATCTATCGACCTTCCCTTTGCGACAGTGCCAGATCCGACGGCCCCAAGCGCCGTTATTCGGCCAACCGGTGAACCATTCGTTAGGGTAGTATCCCCTATCGGAGGTCTTATTGATAAAATCCCGGCCGCCCCGGGTGTAAAAGGATTGAAGCCGGCGATGGTAGAGATTGGGAAGGACATTCATGTTACACCGCTGGAAGCTCAAGAAGCCCGGCGGGAAATTCGGACAGGGTTGAGGAAAGCGCAAAGGAAGGGTATTCGAGAGAAGAACTTCCTAAGCACGCTAAAGGGTTAAAATGGCTCTTTCAGTCTGTGTGAAATCCAGGGTTGGGTGCATTTGATATTATATTATTGTATAGTAGCGTTGCGAGGGAGAGATTCTCAAAAATCATATATTATCACTCGGAAATCGATCTTAGCCACCCACTATTCAATCATCAAGTATAATACCCCCTTGGTTTGCGGCCTTCTGGTCACCACCTCGTCCGGCGGCCCCTATCCAAAAAGAAGTGACAACTGTTCGGCTCCTGTGCTTACGTCACCATAGGGCTCCCGGCAGGCACGGCCTCTGGATCGTTGACCGAGTTTAGGACGTCTTTTCGAAACAGAACATCTTCCACTGTTTTGTCTATCCCTCGGGTTTGTGATGGCTATGAACTGGACGGGAGGTACGCGAAATCGTGCTATCAAAACCTCTACAGCGTCACGTCTCCAAAAACGCTACTTTGCCAAGGTCCGCGCCGCCGCCCAAACTTTTGCCATCCCTTCCTCGCAAGGAAATCCCCCCAACGTCTTCAAGCGAAAGAGACAAACGACACCCGAGTTTGATATCGTAGTTAAGAAGGCAAGGTCGGATCATGGGGAGGTTGTTCGGAGGAGTGCCTCTCCACTCTTACATATCGACAAGGCTAGTGGAAAGAAGGGTGGAAGGGAAGTGGAAGAGGATATCAGGAAGGCAAAAAGAAGGATGCTACTGGAGAGGGAAGACTGGGTGTGCACAACCTTATCAAAACCCTTAGTTTTAAAAAGCAAAGAAGAAATGAGGAAGCTCAAAGCAAATCTCCATAGCGAGGTTATTGAGACGAGCTCGTCTAGTTTTACCAGTTCCGAAGATGAGGGTGATGAGGGTGAGGATGGTGATAGCGATGATGATGAAGAATATGAGGATGAGGACGATGATGATAGCAGTACTTTACGAAACTACGGCAAACAAGGGGTAGCATCTATCACGCACGAGAATAGGCGGAGAATGGTTCCACATGAGGATACCCCGGAGCTGCCAGAATATCCAGAAAGCGATGGGGATATTTACATACGCATCGGGGGTTCGACCCAAAAATCAGCGACTTCCGGAACTGATCCCACCAGTGCCACGGAATCTGCAAACCGGTCTACGGAGATTAACCCCACCGCAATTCGAGGTTCCTCAGCGGATACAATGTTATTAGATTTTGATAAGCATGAACCAATGTTCCAATTCCGGCACATCACTCCGGCGGTTTCTGATATGGTTGAGCGGAAACGTCGGGAGGTTCGACGAAGCGGTTATTCCTCATCGCCTCTGGCACGGTATTCACGTCGGAGGGGTAATCGAGTCCCTATGCCGTTGTATGGGGGCCCCGGGGAGGTCGGTGAGGATGATCACTTGGTCGAGGAGGTTGAGCGAGTCTCTTCTCCTATTCCCAGCAGTCCGGCCTATTCGACTATGATATTACCAAACAGCCCCAGCCCCCGCGGGAGAGAGTGCCTCTACCTAGAGACTAAAGAAGCGATGAAGTGCGATTTCCCCAGGGCCACAAGCATGGGTGATCCAATCGATGGGGAAATTCATAAGGAGACATTGGGTCACACCCGTATGACTAGCGTTACGTTTGGGTCATCACAAGTCTCTTGGAGTACATCGCCTGCAGAACGTCAGCCTTACCTACGCCAAGGGGAACAGCCATTTGATGAGATGGCTAGTGAGATAGTTTCCAGTGAGAACTTACTAAATCTCAACCCTTTTGTGTGTAGTGCGAATGGAATTCAGACCCAAGCCGAAGTGGCACTAGATACCGAGAGAGACATACACGAGACTGACGAGGAGGATGAAGAGGAAGCCCCGGATAACAATGGAACAGGGGAGATAGCGGAGCCCGAGGTAGAGGAATCCGAAACGGAGATGGATCAAGATGACGATTCGCTCGGCGACAATCAAGACATCTGTGGTCCAATGTCCCAAGATTCCAACAAAGATAGCGTGAAAGATACCCAGGAAAGTACCGACTACGAATGGGACGAGGAATATATTACTGCCATGCATGGAGACACGGGGGAAATCTTAGACACTATCCATGTGGCTTCCACCGTTGCCTATGAAAGGACCTGGGCTGAGATAATCGAATTGATAGCTGACAATCCTACCCTCCACGCACAAGAGAGCCCCATTGTCGCACAAGATAGCTCAAACCAAATAGGACATAGCCAAACTGAGCACAACCTGGTAGAATGTGATAATACCCAAGATTCTCTCGGCAGCGCCGTAGACGATCAGGGCAGGTTTCCACAAGCATTCACACTACCCACGAGACTCATAATAGCTAACCCAGGGGAAAATATCTACAGAAGTATTCACACACTCCGAATGGCTCGACAAGGTCCTGGCTGCATCCTCAGACCTATTCAAATCCCCAGCGATTCACGCAGCGGACCATGGAGAACACGGGGGGAGAGAGACAAATGCCGACCCCGACCCGGACCCCGACCCCTCCGAATCGGAAACATTAAGACCTCCAGATCCCACTCCCACTAAAAAACACGAAAAACACAAAAGACCCGCGCGGAGGTTCCTCATAACACCAGACCAACAAAACGGGGGTGGCCTGCGAAGGGTGACACCATTCCGGGCACGTGAGAGGGAACACGGGACCCACCACCGCCAGCAGCAACAGCATAAAGGGCTACCGCATCCGCCTCCGGAGAACATCACATCGCCTATTGCCAGCCCTGTCGCACTTGTATACTCAAGACCTTATCGTCTGGGGCTTGGGCTCAGAGGACGTTCCGTAAGTGCTGGTGGTGGTGCGGGGGAAATCCGCAGGAATGTTGGAAGAAGGAGGGAGGACGGCGGAAGAGAGCTTGTGCGGGAAGGGGATGGGGGAGCAGTGGAGGATATTGAGGATTTTTGAGTAGTGAGGGGTGGGATAGACTGGTTTTTTCTTTTTTTGCCTCATGTTTTGCTGCAGATACTGAGGTGATGTTGGGGTTATGGTCTGTAATAGCAATCTCACTGCTCGAGGAGCAGCTATCGCTCAGGTGGGAAATTGGCTCGGTATCATAAATCGAACGGTTCTCTAGAATAATCTTACAATAAAGTACAGTGCCCAAATTGAGCTTGCTCTGAAATCAAGGAACATCCCCCAATTCATACATTATCACTCACAGACATCCTTGTGAAAAAATCCGGGGTGATACCGCTACCTGAGAACCAGAGGGCGGAGGATATCATGGGACCCCGTTGAAACCGTCGGCAGCTGCTCGGTTTTGCGTCGCTTGTTCGGCTATGGCGGCATTTGCACCCCATTTCCATAAAGCTCCTGTTCATCCCCTTCAGCTCCATCCTCCCACTCTTGCTCTTCAGGCACGATCTCTAGGCGACTTCTCAACTGCAGCCCTATATCTTCGACTTCCATACCTGCATCTCTATCCACCATTAAGGCCTTTCCCTTTCCTTTCCAGTCTACCGCTGGAGCCTCCTCCTCCTCTCCCACCGCCGCCTGTTCGATAGCCTTCCCCTTCCCCTTCTTCTCCTTCTCCTCTGCCATCTCAAATTGCTCTCTAACTCTCTGGTAGTGCTCCAACTCCTTGGCGCTAACACTACCCACCAATTCGCTCTTCGCCTGCAGAAAGTCTTCTTCGCCAACTACGACGAGAACGTCTTCGGGCGTAGCAATGTTGTCGAAGAAGTGTGCTGTTGAAACGGGCTCCTCCGAGGTGGCGGATAAGCGCTGGATTTTTTCGTCGACGAGGTTGGCTTGTCGTGTAATTGCCTTGAGCATCGCGTCGGAGCAGAGGGCGTACAGATCGGCTCCGGTGTAGGTGAAGGGGAGGGTTTCGGATATGCTACGAAGGGAGAGGGTTGGGGAGAGGGTAAATCTGTATTGCTGGTCAGCGGAGGGGAAGGAGAGGGGAGAAGAGAGGTGATGTACTTTCTAGTGAGAGCCTCCATGATAGTCAATTGTTTGTCGTGAGTGTCTGAAACACCCAGGTACAACATTTTGTCAAACCTTCCGGGCCGCAGTAATGCTGGGTCAAGTAAATCCGGTCGATTGGTCGCTCCAATAACGAACACACCACCACTACCTTCCGCACCTTCGCTCATGCCATCTAATTCTGCCAGCAGCTGGGAAACAATCCTGTCCATGACACCCCCGGAATCACCCTGATTACCTCGTTTCGGGGCGACAGAGTCCAATTCGTCGAAGAACACAACGCAAGGCCGTGCATCCCTAGCGCGCCGGAAAACTCTTCGGACGTTCGCTTCCGACTCGCCGATGTACATATTTAGTAGTTCTGGCCCCTTGATGGAAAAGAAATTGAGGGAGAATTCCGTAGCGATCGCCTTTGCCAGGAGTGTCTTTCCAGTTCCGGGAGGTCCGTAGAAAAGTATTCCGGAGCGCTTTTTCATCCCCTTTGCGAAGAGTTCTGGGCGCTCGAGCGGGAGTTGGATTGTTTCCATGACGGCGCTCTTTACATTTGCGAGCCCTCCTACATCGTCCCAGCCCACGTTCGGGATCTTTGGCGCGCCGATCGAGTCTGAGAAGTTCCTGCGCGCGGCTTCAACAGCTACTTCGAAGTCGCATTTTAGAACACTGGTGGTTTCGTCGCCGCCGGCTATTTCCAAGTCCTTGACTGAGACGGGGCCCTCGGGGGAATTAGGATCTCTTTGACGAGCGCGGCATCTCTTCGCAAGCTTTAAAATGCGATCTTGGGATGCTGCGACCGCACGCTCGACCACGTCGACGAGATCTCCGGCCACCAAAGCGGCTGTTTTAACAGCGATGTTTCCGAGATCAACTTCTTTGCCCAGGCGGACTCTTCGCTCATCTACTATTCCTTCCAGGAGCCCCACTCTCTCATTTTCGTCCGGAGCTCCGACTTCCATCTCGTGGGTGAAGACATTGCGGATGTTCTCTGATAATTTGTCAACTTCTGTCGTTGTAGCGATGACGATACGCATTTGGCCCACAATGTCTTTCAATACTTCTCCCATTCGTGCCGCTGTAAGGGCTTCAAGGTGAGAGAGTAGTAGGACGCAGCTTTCTTTACCGCACGAGAGGGCTCTGTCAACTCTAGCTCGCAAGAAACCCTCTGTCTTTACGTCCCCGGCGCCCCCATCGGAGATGATATCGTAGGCGTCTATGTGGAAAACGTGAACCCCAACATCAGCCGCGGCTCTCATTGCAAGTGTTCGTTTACCAATAGATCTTTGAGTGCTTGTCAATAGGATAGCGATCGATTGCAGTCCTAACTGAATAGCTCTCTGCGAGGTAGCCGCAGAAACTAATTCTCTCAGGCGTCGCTGAGTCTGATTGACATAGCGCCCTGGCACAATCAACGCCGGTGGAACCCTTTGAACGGCGGCCAGTCGTAGAGGAGGCGGATGTAGTCCGAGATAGTACTCCCAAGTGGAACTGATAGTAGGCGGTATCTTCCGTCTCTCAGACCCAGCCTGAACCATGCGAGTGCTCGCTGGATCAACAAATACTACTCCACCCCAGATGCTGTCATCCTCTTTGTCTTTCTTATCCGGTATTCTCCTCCCAACCGGGCTCTTCTCGGGGGCTTCTTCTGATGGGCCAATACTACCTACTTTGAACCACGCGACGCAAGTTCTTCTGCTACCCTTTTCTTCCACTCCCCCAGTCAAAAGTTCCTCCGTTACACCGTCTCCGCCTTCACCCCCGTAAAGACTCCGCGCAAGGGCTTCGTCAATTCCCACAGCAATCACATCCCCCTTGCGGACCAGCCTTCTACAAGATTCGAAATATGATTTTAGCTGCAAAAGTAGTGAAGACTGAAGAGCTCTGTCCGTCGAGATTGGTGATGCTATTCGCAACAAAGTGACTTCCTTCGCAGCGGGAGGGAACAAGGGGGCCGAGCTTAATAGAGAAGTAGGAGCTGTGGGGAATGGCGAAAGAACCACGTCAGAAACAGTTGTAGTTGGAGAAGATGACGCTAAGTTTGCGAGGAGGATGGGGGAAAGGTAGACAATTGGATTCAAATCCTTCTTAGAGTCACCATCAATGGCAAGTTCCTTGCCTTTCCCATTTGCCCTTCGGCGTCTAGTGGACAGGCCGGAAGTCTCCCAGCCCTCTGGAAAAGAATATATTTTGACTGGACGTCCAACCTCCAAATCGGACCCCCCATCACCTCGCATTGTAGAGATGTCTCTGGAGGACCTGGAACCTGACCTACTACCATTCACGGGCCGAGGGCTGATAGTCGCTCCATACCCGCGGCCCCGAGCTACGGCCTCCACTGCCTTGGTAAGAGCCGGGGAAGACGCATCTATCGGAGGGATAGGCAGAGATATCCGAACCCAGTCCCCAGAGAAACAACCCAACTTTGCTAAATCACCAAGTTTGACGAATGCTCTAGCTTCGTCATCGTCTTGTTCTTTTGGTTTTGGGTGTAATAGACCAGACGGTACGGGCCGAGTTAAGGGCTGGGTAGTGAACTCCTTGCTTGTGCTGGTCGGGGCTGGTGAAGCAAGGGTATTTGGGGAATGGTAACCATTCCGTAAATGCGGAGTGGTAGAAATTGAAGGGAATGAAATACTGCTAGAAGTCAAAGGTGTGGATAGGAAACCCGAGAATGCTAGCGGGTCATCCTCATCTTCATCGCTGCCGGTGGCGCCATCCTCCCCGGATAAGGATACTCCGCCACCATCTTCACGTTCGCCGTCCAAGATAATTCCGTCGACGTTATCAGGGCCTCGTCTTCGTGTATTCAATAATTTCTCCTTAACAATCACAACCTTAGTTTCCGGTAAAAGTAGTCCTTGCTCCACAGGCTCACAGAGCTCGATCCTGGCCTTTCCTCTCTCAATTCTTCCATGTGCATATCTCAGTGGGAGATCATCACTCGTTCGAATTAGCCTTGCGGAGCCAAGGGCTTCCTTCACGCGATCTTCCAAATCCTGGTCGTCCTCTACTGGAGCTCCCACTGGGAATCGAACGCTGACAAACACTGTTTCAAGGCCAACCGGGACAACATCTATCAGTAGCACCCCAAAGGGTTTCGAGCTCTTTTCGCCAGCAGCTGCGAGAGAAGGGGAAAGCGCGACGGTTCGTGGAAGCATCATAGTGGCCGGCGGCAGTCCGGGAAATTGAGAGCTCCCGGGAAGAAATGTAACCGGAAAGATAGTCCATTTCTTTGTAGCAGTTTCCCGTGAAGATGTTAAAGGAGTAACGGCAACGTGTAGTGTAGGGGGGATGGGTTCGTCGTCCTCATCTACCGCGTTCCAAAAGGTCAATTTCTACCTCTACGAGTGGGTGTAGAGCTTACCATCATCAACAATCACCATTGCAGGCCCACCCACCACCGGAATCCCGTTAACGGTTTCCTGTTCAAGCTGTGGTTTGGGCTCCTGCTTTACAAACCCGAAAACATCGCGCCAAATATCCTCGGAAACGTACGCTACCTCACCGCGAAGATCATCGACTATCAACCTGGAAATTACCGGAGTTCGGTTCTTTCTCTTGCGACGAGGGGGTTGAGCTGGAGGCGGTTTGGCTGGTGCTCCGGTTGATGCTGAAGTGGTTGTTGGAAGTACTGGAGCCATTGCTCGTTCCAGGGGATATGTAGTTGAGAAGTTTAAACAAGGGGGGTAGAAAGATGGGAAAGAAGGTTGGATGGAGTTCCTGGATCCGGAGGAACTCAAGATAGAGAACAGTCCAAGGCGGCAGATGTTTTTCTTTTGCGGGGAAGAGCCTCAGCTCGTGATCGGTCCGAGGCTCACATGGCCGATCTAGTTTCGCTTGCACTGTTGCACAATAATGTCCTCTTGCAGTTGCCGGGCAACCATACCATATTTTCTAGGGATCTCGACAGAAATCACTTTCTAGACAACTATAGACTTAACGGAGCAGGTTAACATAATTGCGAATACTAATTTAGTTAATGAGATACAACGGGCTCATCTTAAATGCCGGTGAGCTATACTCAAGTACAGCGTTTGGAGAACACTATTCCTTCCCGAGGTGTTTTTGTCTCGGATTTCGAGGGCTGAGATTCTAATCGCAGATGGTGGATCTAAGGTGTTCTTATGGTACCGCACAACAGCACTTGTATGGTCATATATTTTCATCTCTGCCGCTCATTACACAGCTTTCATGGTCATAAGAGATATAATGCACATGCTGAGCGGGGCTTAATTTATTATTTAAAGGGGGGTGTCTAGGGATTTACAAAAAAGAGAGTTGCATCATATCTAGTCACTCAGTGTGCCAGTCTTAGCTCAACCCGGTGGTCAATATCCTCTACAACCTGCTTCCCATGCACCTGCTGCTACATCGATTATCACCCTATCCCCTCTATCTGCGTCACAAATTTTCTCATTTTTTCATCCAGACCTAGATATCAGACACCACTAACTTAGCACCAGCACTCCCCCCAGGTAAAAGATCTGATGGATATCCTTCTAATATTACACTGCCTCGGCGTCACCAAGGAGTTTCCTCTAGCCCCTTGTGAGGGCCATTACATTGCAGACTTCCTTAGCAAGACTCCATATGTGAGGCAACTGTGGTCCTGGACCAACCAGATTGCCCAGATTTGGGAGGGCTGGATCCGAAATCGCAAAGTTCCTAGTGCCCTCAAATCCACAGAATTCCCACTTCGACGAGCAGTCTTTTAACGAGGGGAACGTGATTCTCGAATATGCATTTTATCCTACTCATTGTAATGGCTAGCCCACCTATCTGAATAGGGATAGAACATGGTTAAACAAACAAGACCTCCTGCCATTCCGGATGTCCGGTCGATAGTTCATGGGTCTGATTTACTTGTGGCTTGTGTCGCATGAAATCTCCCGGTGGTGGCCGTCAAGTTAACCCCATGGGGGTTACCACTTGCATCGGTTGGGCGGAGGGGGCAGGCCCCACTTGAAGCCTTGCCTGCAGGCGTTCGTCCTCGTAGGTGCTATCATAGCTCACAGGGAGTTTTTTGTTGGCTCCAGTGCACCTGCCTTGCTTGCTCGCCTTCTGAAGGTGTTTTTGGCAGGTGGCGGGGTCCACCCCCAGCCAGCAAGCGAGGAAGTATAATGTTAGGCTGCGGGCATAGAGTACCTTAGCGACCTTCTCAGATGGTCCACATATGATTTTGGTTCATTCAAGGGCAGTGCTATAGATGAGGCGTTGGATACTTGTTCGCCCTTATCCATTCTGTCCCACCCACTCTGCGAGTATGTAGTACCCTAGTATTCAACAGAATTTTCAAATAGTATAGCAGTGCCTGTGGGATCCCTCCCTTGACTGGCTCCTGACATGTTTATATTCTGCCCGAGCTTATCGGGGAGGATAAGGAGGTCAACATGAGCTTTGTCCGGTCTACCAGTGGCATTAGAAGTCTCTATCAAAACTGGAGTGAACTATATGGGAATAGGGTAGCCTAAGGGGGCGGTGGGGGGCGAGCGGGATCACGGGTCGGGCCGGCTATGCCTGTCGATGTGAATCTATCTGACAATATCCGGTCCTCCCCCCGGAGTGACGCATGCATCCTTGAAGCTCATCCCCATGCAGGCCCTCAGGTACATTTCCCCTTACCGTGCTGATGCCCTTGCTGCTTCAATATAATATCTCTGAACACAAGCATAGAGTGAGGAATGAAAGCTCTTGTTTGTCTCTAGGCTTAAGATTGGCCCTTTCTCTAGGTTATGTTTCTTCATGCTCGCATCCGTCCCTGAGGCTGTTGCGCTTCCTTCGGCCCCTCCTTCTCCGGAGAGTAGATATGACTGCCATGACGTTATGTTTAGTGTGACAGCTGTGTTGAGGATAGCACAGCAAGTAAAATAACCTGCCCGGTCTTCTCTCTAGAAGGAAGCACTGTTCGTGCAAATTAAGAGAGGCAAGCCTTCTAGGAGCGCGAGCTCTGAATTAAAGATATCCCAGACAAAAAAGAACCCTGTACTCATATTGGACAATGTTGCCTTTTACCTGATTTGCTGCCCCTAAGACAACATAAACCGTGCTTAATGATTATTGAAGGATTTCCATTGGGAAACGAATAGTGTATGATACCTCCCCAATGATACCGACCAGGCCAGCTATTTCCTCCTTTAAATGATGAAGATATGGAAGAGCCAATAGCCCTAGAGCGATAGGATGCGTGTGTGGTGGGGTAGCGGCAGAGGGTGCTGTGGGTAATCGCGTTGCAGTCACCACCGATGACCGGATGAGGAAAGACAATTTCGGCATATGTTCCTTGAAACACTGATATACGGTAAACTGCCTACCTCGTCACACTAAATTTACTTTGTTTTCGTAAGCCTGTTCTACGAGTAATGCAGACACGGCAGATCACTCGACCCCTGAAGCCTGGCGTCCGTCGGATATCGCTACCTAGCTCACCATAAACAACGTCAAAGGTATCGTCGCATGACGGCCCCGACGATTTTCACGTATCATGCCGGCGTTTGGGGGGTCTGCTTATCCCGCCTAGAAAGCCGGGAAAGCTCCCGACAGACAGCTGGCCGCTGCCAGCCTCGTTAGGTTCCTTTTGTGCGGTCACGTGAGCCTATGGAGGGGAAAAACAAATTCACTAGTTATAGATACATAATATTCAACGTGCGAGAGAACCTTTGGTGTGACTTTTAAAATTCTATGGGCCCGAGGAATTTATATCGCGCCTCACAAGATCCGACCCAGCGTCCCGCTCGTCCTACCAGCAGGGTACCCGGGTTTGTCTAACATCCATTAATACAATCCGGGTTCGCCGCCCTGCAGACCCACCCCATTTTCCCCAACAGCTCTACTAATCACGCTCACAAATCTTCCAGCCATGTCCTCATCCTGTCTCGCCGTTTCTACGCCCATTAAAATTTTCTTGATGCCAACATTAAGCTGCTTGGTTCGAGTGGTACTATGTAAATCACGCAAGACTTGTTGGCTTTCGCTATCCGAGTCGAATGCCTGGAGCTCGCGCAGAATATGACTAAGCTCGTTGTGGTTTGCCACGTTCGGCACTGCAATTTCGGCATCAAAGGCGTTGAGTAAGTCCATCTGGCCCAGCACGGATCTCTCGGTGGTTGTTGCGATAATCAGAAGCCGTCGACCTTGCGGTGGCTGTTTGCGAAGTAACACAAGTAATGTCTGAAGAACAGGGTTGGAAAAGCGCGGCCCAATAGGAACGAATTCAAGAATCCGCTCGATATTATCGACGATGACAACATTGAGTGGGGACTTGTAGGCATCCATGAAGACCTTGCTTAAGTAACTAACTTTGCTCATTTCATTGAATCCAACCATGGCTTCCGGGGACACAAGCTTGATGAACGGGAATTCGCTAGCTTTTGCTATCGAGGCGGCTAGTGCTGTCTTCCCAGATCCAGGAGGTCCATGCATTAATACCGACACGAGTGGCGTCCTCTCCGACTTTCTGACCTGCTCAACAAACAAGCGACCTTCTGCAAGAATAGAGTTGATGTTTTGTGAATAGCATATGATGCCGCCCTGGAATGCTTGTTCAAGCTCTTCTTCGGAAACCCCAAAGGCCGGACGGACTTCCTCGAGGGCATTAAGGAAATCTTGGCGATTGACCTTCATGTTCTCGATGTCTTCCGATATCCCGGCAACAGTTCCAACCTATGAATTGATTAGGAACTGGGTGCCCAAAAGCGGACAGAGTCCTTACCTTCACATGGCGGTTAAATGCAAAACTACTAGCACTCTTAACCAATCCACCGATCTCAGCTCCTGAAAAGTTCTTGGTCTTTGTGGCCAACTCTTGAATGTCAACATCGGGGTCAATAACGTTGTTTTCCCTCATCTTATTTGTGTGAATCTTCAAGATTTGGCGGCGGCCAAACTCGTCAGGGAGAGATATCTCCATGTGTACTTCGAGGCGGCCCGGACGCAGAAGAGCTTCATCGATCATGTCCATACGGTTGGTCATACCAATAATCAAGACATTGTTCAATTGGTCAACACCATCGAGCTAAATCACCGCCCTGTCAGCATGTATGATGGAGAGAGGTAGTACTGAGTGTACCTTCGAGAGTAGCTGATTCACGACAGAATCGCCAACCCCAGTTCCATCGTTCTTACTTCCTCTTTGTTTGCAGATAGCATCTAACTCGTCAAATATGATGATATGTAGCCCACTCTCCTCGGCCTTTTCCTTGTACTCCTTTTCCGCATCCGCAAACAACTTTCTGATGTTTTCCTCTGATTGTCCAACATACTTGTTCAAGATTTCGGGCCCATTAACGACTTTAGGTTCCCTCGCGTTCAACATCTTACCAATCTGTCTAGCGATCAAAGTTTTCCCTGTACCAGGAGGTCCAAAGAGTAAAATACCCTTCACGTGTTGGATCCCAAGTTTTTCCACGAGCCCAGGTGGGAATATACGAGACGCAAAAGCCCTCCGAAATATCTGCGAGAACTCCGTGTCAAGGCCTCCAATACCCATATCTTCGAATTTAAAGTTGGGTTGTATGATAGCATTGGCTGCTGGTCGCTTATTAGAACCCTTGATCTTGATTGGAGATCTCGCATCTTTGTAAAATGTGATGTAGGTATGAGGAGTGAGGATTCCATGGTCTGAAGGATTAGCGGTTGTTGGTGCATCAGGAGGCAAAGGTGAATTGCTGTCAGAAAGCTTGACTATCTGTACAGTTTTAACCACAACTAGAACTTTGATATTCCGGATATCCATTATCGCTCGTTGCCCCGGAGCAAAGATTTGGTTTTGAAAACTCTAGAGGAAATAGGTAAGCCTCGCTAACTATTACAAGGCTCGGCCCTTAGAGAGGCGAGGGGCGAAAGTATTATGTGTCAGAGGGTGAAGCGTTCGTACCCTAATAAAAAGCTTGGTGAGGTTGTCCTGGTCGTAACTCTCATCACTGATCTTTTTGGCCGCGAACCCAACCTCCAAATCCAAGCTCCCTAAGTAAGGAGCTCTGCCTTGAGCAAACGGATCGAAAGGCGCAATAGTGATATGGTCAGTCAAACTCCACTGGGCCCAATCTCTATGAGCAGAAGAGAATCCGGCATATCCAGGCTCTATGGTGTTGAAGGGCCGGACCGTAAGAATATATCGGCCATCACAAATGACATATTGCTCAGCAGGGAAATCTCGTGGAGAAACGGCGACGCTATTAAGCAGAAGAAGTCCCCCCGATTAGCTTGAATGCTCCAAGATTTGTGCGATTAAAGGACAACTTTCTCACAAATTTGTAACAATAAACTCTTCGTTAGGACTCTTGGTAAGTCTAAACGTCCTTGGCGGGGGTGCTACAGCTCCTCTGGGATATCCTCGACCGTGGCTAGACATGATGGGGGAAAGTTTAGGTTCAAAGGAGCTTCCGGGTGAAGGAGGGGTTCGAAAAGCAGAGAGAAGGTATATAGGATCGAGCGGTTGGGAAAAGGTGTCTTTTTTTTTAAATAAAAAAATGAGTCGGGGGGAACAGGTGTCAGTTGGAGCCGCTGACAACGAGATGCTTAGTTACTCCAAGGGCTTGTTCAATTGGAGCTGGAGGGAAGGTATCATAGTTAGTTGTAACACAGGCGGGCTGAGAGGTGGAGTTACCCTGTCGAGGTGATCAATCAGATTCCGGCCCCGATTGTGAAGCCTGAGACAAAGCTTGGCTTTGGCAGGGCTGATTCAGCGCAAGGGAGAACCCCTGCTCTCTTCTTTTTCTTCTTTTTCTTTTTTTTCTTTCAGGATCTGGACGAGATCTGTTCCGCATTGAAGGACACGGGTATGGTGGGGGACCTCTGTAGCCGGAACAGGCGGACATTCATTCTAGTTTATTAACAGTAGGTTATTCTGCCAAGACTAGCCTTTTTCAAGGTTAATATCTTGGCAAATTTCTATTAACAGTCATCACCAAGGAAATTAACAGTAATTAACCTGTCCCGGACATTCCCTTGCTCCTACCAAATTTTGACCTACCTTTAAACCCTAATATCTCTATGAAAACTTGAGATATTTCTATTTTCTCTCTATTAATGTGTAGAGGGTGACCTGCCCTACCACCTAATAGAGCCATAATTCTCATTGGACTGATGGTTGAAAATCCTTTGGCGGTTGAAGATGGGTAATATTTGCTTGGCAAAGTACTCCGGCTACAGTTTATTCACCTATCATAACTATGATACTATCGGTACAGCGAGTACTGTGGGGCCACCGGCCCACAAACCGGCCCTGTGTCACATTGGGGAAGGGCTTTTGAACCCCAATTCCTGAGAAAGAAGCGCTGTATGGGGTATCATACTGGCAGCCCGCTCCCACGAATAGAGTAAGCAAAATTCAAAGTCAGACTGCTTCTTCTGTTCGATGGCTGCCGAAAAGGAACCCTCGGGGCAGTTTGGGGCAGCAATGGAGGCCCACCCAAAATCTTCAAGATTACCGGTATCATATATTGTGAGAGGCACTGGTATGAGGCATTCTTCAGCGGAAGGACAAGGAAAACTGGTGGGTGGCGAGCAGAGAGATCAGCAACAGGTATTTATTTTTGTTACCCTCCCGTACTTTGACGGATTCACCCGCCAGTTTTCGTCGTGCTCCGTGAGGACTGCCGGCACTCGTAATTGCTCCAGTTTTTGCACTACCGGGATGCGCCAATGCACCATCAAACCTCATCCCAGCAGACCAAGAGTTGATAGGTTGGCGTCGTGTGCTCATCGCTCAGCAGGGTCAGCAAACCGTTATAGCCCTAACCCTCAAAAATGATCTTACCTAAAAAGAAAACATGAAAGAGAAAGAGAGGAGGAAAAAAAAGCCCCCCCAAAGAGCTCCAACGTCCGTCGAGTCATCACTCAACCCTCCTCCTCTCACTCTCTCCTTCGCCCTCTTCTCTTTATAAAAGCCCCCCCTTTCCCTCAGCTCTTTCCCCCAATTCCGCCAACAGAATCAATCACACCGCGCTCCACCTCCGCTTGAGAAACACACTCCGAGCCAATTCAACTCCCATCATCGTCATCAAGCCATTTTCTCCTTCTCTTCCTTAGATACAGCCAAACATGCCCCCAGCAGCAAGTGGGAATGGCTCATCGAGCAGCAGCAATGGTATGCAAGCTCCTCCACAGCCCTGTTCACTTCTTACCTACCTACTCAATTCGAAACACCAAAAGGGTCGATCTATTGTTTCTAAACCGCGTTGTCTCGGCCGCTGACAATGCCTGACGAAGTAGATAAGACAGACTTTAGGCCTATACCGGGCCGACATGGCCCCCACCTAAATTCTCGAAATCCCTACCAGCCCGTCCCCGACTTCCTTAGCAACGTCAACTCTTTCAAAATTATTGAGAGTACCCTGAGAGAGGGCGAGCAGTTTGCCAATGCTTTCTTTGATACTGCTAAAAAGATAGAGATTGCCAAAGCCTTGGACGATTTCGGCGTTGATTACGTATGATCTACTGTCCCACATCTATCACCCCACTCTATTATCCTTATTACCACCCAGATTTGTTGCTCTATACTGCGATCCATTTCCGCACTCAACTATGGTCAATGATAAGCTTGCAGTGTTATTTGTGCGAGGAAAATTTTCCGCACAGCACTGGGATCGGGGATCGGGGATCGGGTTCGACTTTCGGTTCCTAGGCTAACTAAGAATTTTATGAACGCAGATCGAATTGACCAGTCCTGCCGCTTCAGAGCAGTCTAGGCTTGACTGCGAGGCTATTTGCAAGCTTGGGTTGAAGGCCAAGGTTTGTCTAGCGTGGCAGGGTTTGCCTTGAAAAATCTCTTATTTATTCGAATTACAGATCTTGACGCACATCCGTTGTCATATGGACGATGCCCGGATCGCCGTTCAGACCGGTGTTGATGGAGTGTAGGTTTCCCAACCTTTCCCAATACCCCAAGTGTTTGCTAATTACCTCTTGTAACACAGGGACGTCGTCATCGGAACCTCCTCCTTCCTCCGCGAGCACTCTCATGGAAAAGATATGGATTACATTCATAGGACTGCCATCGAGGTCATCGAGTTTGTCAAATCGCACAATATTGAGATCCGTTTCTCAAGCGAGGACTCTTTTCGGTCCGAGCTTGTCGACCTTCTGAGCATCTACCGCACTGTCGACCAGATCGGCGTTAATCGTGTGGTAAGCTTCACACGTGAGGACATGCCCCCCACCGAACAGTGATGACTCACAGGACACCATTAGGGTATTGCCGATACTGTTGGCTGCGCTTCGCCCAGACAAGTCTACGATCTCGTTCGCACACTTAGGGGTGTTGTCTCTTGTGATATCGAAACTCATTTCCACAATGACACCGGCTGCGCTGTTGCCAATGCCTACTGTGCACTCGAAGCTGGTGCCACCCACATTGATACTAGTGTTCTTGGCATTGGCGAGAGAAACGGGATCACTCCTTTAGGAGGACTTATGGCCAGGATGATCGTTGCTGATCGTGAGTACGTGACCAGCAAATACAAGCTTCATAAGGTAATTTCCTATGCAGAATTCGTGCCTCGAGAGTTTATCTAACACACTCACGTCAATAGCTTCGTGACCTTGAAAATCTTGTTGCAGAGGCCGTCGAGGTCAACATTCCGTTCAACAACTACATCACCGGTTTCTGCGCCTTCACCCACAAGGCCGGAATCCATGCCAAAGCCATCTTGGCCAACCCAAGCACCTATGAGATCATCAATCCGGCCGATTTCGGAATCACCCGATACGTCCATTTCGCTTCAAGGCTGACCGGATGGAATGCTATCAAAAGTCGTGTGGAGCAACTAGATTTGGACATGACGGACGCCCAGTGCAAGGAATGCACTGCTAAGATTAAGCAGCTGGCTGATGTTCGTCCGTTGAACGTTGATGATGTGTATGAATTCTCCTTCCTTCCTTCCTTCCTTCCCATGTACTTACTTTTCTTTTCGATCGCAAAATATAGTGATAGTATCATCCGCCAATACCACTTCAATATCAAAACTGGAAATGATCAGCCTCTCCTCAAGGGTGTCGACCATCCTCCCCCGGAAACCCAAGAAGCAGTGGACACTGGTGAGCCTGCTGCGAAGAGACAGAGGACCAAGTTGGACCAGGACGCAGCCAAGTGCTGCTAAGCTTCCTTTCGTCGAGATCAAGTAAAATTAGCCTAGTTTAGAGTCTTTTATTCTTCTATGCTGTGGTGAATGACCCCCTCCTGTATAAACAATTCTCTAAGGAACTATTAAAAACAGTGCAAGCTGGGCTGGGTGTTCACTTGATATGGAGATTTATTTTGTCTTTTCCTTTTCTCACCCTCTTACCCGTTTCTTTAAAGGTCAGGGAATTGGGCAAAAGGGGTGTCGTCTTTTAAAAGTATCTTTAAAAAGTCTCTTAAACAGCGTTTTTAAAGTATTTTCTCATAACTTACACCAATATGATGCAACAGATTTTCGATCATTTCAATCCCGATGCCTGTGCTTGTGCGGTGTCGGCTTCTTGCGAGTGAGTTTTAGTGATTATGAAAATTAGCAAACCCCATTCCCGCGAGCTATCATTTCAATATTCTCGGATGTCATGCGAATAGGCCCGGACAGAATGGATACTCTTCGGCATGTGATGTCCTATCTTATTATAAGAAATCATAGCCGAAACCTCGGTTACCCCGACTACCACAAACCCCCCCCTCATACCGCAAGAGAAAGCAGAGCACCCGAAGCATTGACTAGTTAGCCGATCAATCACCCCTAGCACCGCCACCCCTCCCCGGCCCCTGTAGGTCCTCCGCCAAAACTTCCAAATGCGGCATCACACCCGCCCTCGCGACACCCCTCAAGCCAGCCCGCACAAACTCAAGCAGAGTGTTAAACCTCTCATCCATGTGTCCAATCTGCCGCACGTACGCCTCGTTCTCGAAAGATATATATGAGTTCATGCCCTCGAAATTGTCCTCTTCGTAGTCTTCGGAGTCGGAGTTTGAGTCGGAGTTGTAGTTGTCGGGTTCCCCTGTTTGATGCCGGCGACGACGGGGTGTGTGGGATGAGATGAAGACCGAGATGTCATGGATGGAGGCGTCGGGGGCGTCGAGGGTTTTTAGCGCAGTGCTGTGTGCGAGGTGGGCATCTGAGAAGAGGATTGAGATGTCGAGGATCGAGGTTATTGCTTGGTGAATTGGTGCTAGCTGTTTTATTGTTAGATTGGGTAGGTGGCGGAAGCAGGGGGGATGGGAACAGGGTTGGTACCTTCGCCCCTAGCAGACATTGATCTTTGATCTTTTGGATGTAGGTGCTATGTACCTGTATCATGCCGTCCACGTGCATTGCTCTTGCCATTTCTTGCCTCATATGGGTTGTCTGTGGAATTAGGATCTGCTATTAGTGTTAGCTAAGATACCCTTCTGGGGAAATAAATGGTGATTAGGGACCAGATCGGTAAGATAGTAGTAAACTATGTTCGCAAACCACAAGAGCCTGTGCTTCAAAGAGTAGTACACAGCACCCTCCCCACTCTCACCCAGAGTTCTAAAATCCTCTTTTAATAGTGTAAGTCGCTCGAGCATGTACTTTGCTCGTCGAATTTGCAGTAAGAACGTGAACACGTTGTTGTACACTTCGAACGATTCCTTACGGATGACGTTCATTATCGGCCACGGCAGCTACTCAGTAAGTACTGGATCATCGCAAGAGCAAGAATGGTGAAGCATACGGCGTAATTCAATTCAAGCCCCTTCCACATCTTGACCGTCCTTCTTCTTTCCCTCAGAGATTTCGTACCTTCCACTTTAGCCCTCATCCTCATCCTGCCGACCTCCACACATCCGACACCTCCATACACCCCTTGCAGCAGCTCCGTGAGCAGGAACCGATCCCCCCACGTTTGCACGCCTTTATCAGCTTTCTCAAACATCGCCTGCGAGAACGTATCAAAGAGATGACCATTTTTACAAAGATATATGTACTCAATTGCATCCAAGCTCTTCCACAGACCGCAGTCCTGGTACAACACATCCCTCAGGCGGGAGGAGACTGAGTGGTGACGATCGTTTATCCATTTGTCGAATGCTGCGGCGAACATGTCCGAGAAGGGGGCGAGGTACTCGCCGTTCCTACAGACTGTGGATAGGTTGATGTCCGCTCCACCGACAGGCTGTGGTTGAAGTGGGAGAGCAGAACTTGGTATGCCATGTTCTAGCAGCCGTTTTAGGAAAACAACGCTCTTGCCAGTGATAAATATTCTCGTCGCGGCTGCGTGGACGAATACGGGTGCCTTGAGCACTCCGGATACATCCTTTCTCAGGGAATACTGGTCGCTCCATAAGCCTCCCAATTCGACTTCCTCGTCACTGCGGGTCTTGGATATAAGGAATACTTTGTCGTCTTTGCGGAGTTCACCGGACTCCATCCATTGATGAATAGGGCGTAGGTATGTTTTTAGGCAGCTGAAGAATATGTCCGTTATGAACTTGAAGGATATTTGGTCGCCTATGGATTGCAGCCTACATGCTAGCTGAAAGAGGCTTTCTAAGTGCTGTAGTGCTAGATCGGCTGGAGGCTTTCCTGTCTTGGGAAGTTTTGCTATGACATCTGAGAGGAGGTCAAAGGGAGTGAGGAAGGGCTCCAGTTCGCCCTGGAGCGCCAGCAATGAGACTATTTGATCTATGCCTTTATTCCCCACTAGCAGAAGCTCTTCCAGCTTGATTAAGTGCTGGTCTAGGGTGGCAAGCTTATCCCAAACAGATGCGATGAAAGTTTGACGTTCGGGAAAGTTTGTAGCGGAGGTTTTAGATCGCGCGAAGGTGCGAATAACATTGATATTTGTTCCTTTATCTGCATACCAGCTAAGGATGGCTCTAAATGCAGGCAGTGATGCATGACTCAGGGCAAATCGTTTTGTCACATCATGTATATCTACTAGAATAGTTGTGCCATTAGGTTCCTTATGGAAGAGTAGGCAAGGATATCCTAACAGCATGAAAATAACCTCCCGCATGGCCTGGAGCTCTGACATGAGTGAGATATTATTGACTATACCAAACTCGTTGCGTCAGTAGATTTTTCCCACCACCCATATCAAATTGTAGAATATGCAAGGTAGAGTGATAGTTGGTGACGCGGGATGTAATACCTCCGCAGGACGCAAGGGAAACATCCACTTCTCGTTCAATAGGTAAGACCTTCTCGATCCAGTATTGCGCTTTTTTCAATGACTCAAGCCCCTTTTCATCTCCCTGGACTGTAAATCCCTCGGCTCCCGAAACGTTATAGGCAGTTTCTCCATCTGCGATGCTTAGTGTCTTCCTCCGTCTATCAGCTTCGCTCCTCAGGCTCTCGACAAACTCATCTCGTGACCTTGGCCTAGTATAACCATCGTCGGACCATTCGTCGCTACTCTCGGCTCCAAAATCCACATCCTCCCATATCTCTCCCTCCAATGGATCATCGGCAATAATATCCTCCCATGTGAGCTCTTTAGGAGCATCCGGTCTCACCAGAAGCCCTAGGTCGGAGATCTCTGAGTTTTGGAGAGGCCTATCAGACAATGAGAGGAAGAGTGAAAGGATTTCGGGGTTGAAGCCGGAGGTCAAGGAGGGTAGCTCGCCGAGCCTAGAGCGCAAAGCATCGGCCAGATCATCCCGGTTGAAGACACGAAATTTCTCTTCAAGTCTATAAACTGTCCGTTAGAATAGATCGATAAATGGAGCGGACTTGTTACCCATCAAGCTTTGATGTTACATCAAATTGGTTTGTCCGGCCAAACTTATATCCTCGGAAATTGCGGAGAGCGAAATCCTGTTCCCACCGTTATTCCAGAGTCCTGATGAAAACAAAAACGCTGTGGAGACTTGCTCGGCAGAGGTTAAAATTCTCTGGATCCTCCTATGGCAGATTTTGTTAGAACTCATGGTGGAACCACCGAGATAGGCACAAACTTGTGGAGTTAGTCCAGTGACAGATTGGATGAGCTCATTGACTAGGCTTTTGACTTTCGCTGGGATGGCAGACATCTAAACCAGGAATGAAAATAACATGGAAGAAGTGGTAAGAACAAGAGAACTGAAGAGGTTGAGGTGAGGTTATAGGCCTAGCGGAGGTGAATACGGTATTTAGACTTTAAGCCGCAACGGCTCTTAGGATGCGATAACTTGCCAAGCCAACTTATCGTTCCGATTCTAAGAAATTTCCAGCACTCCACTTCAAGGCTTTGAAAAAACAAATACCACAGCGCGCTGCAATGCCTGATGAGAAGAGGAGATGCAAGACTGCTTCTGGCAGCAAGTCTGACGCTGACAAGATGGATATATTCCGACGACATTTTGAGAGTCAGTTTGCACCACTCAAAGGCACACGCGAAAAGCTGGGCTCAAGGAACAGCAAGGCACCCCCGGAGAAGACAGAAGAAGAATTGAGTGATCAGGAATGGGGGGGAATACCGGACCCCGATGATGGACTGGCCGAAAATGGTGGGTTTGTCGGACTTGCCGCTTAAATTTTCTTTCGCTATCACAATCACTAACAATGCTGAGAGCGCCAGCCCCCGTGGTTATCGAGTTTGATGCCACCAAAGACGTTCCGCGATCCATTCCCAAAGTTTCACGCGATGAACTAAGGTCCTTTATGGTTTGTTTTCCACGTAGTCTATGATTCTATAATCTTCTAACCTTTATTTAGTCATTCAAACCGCCTTTACCGACCTCCTCTACCACTACTCTACCCACAAAATCGAAGAAAAGCTCAGATGATGATGAAGATCCCCGCTCTGAAGCAGAAATGTTAAAGAATGATTTGGCGCTCCAAAGATTGCTCCGCGAATCTCACCTACTGGACCCTACCTCCGATAAGCTTGAAGCTACTGGTAGGAACCGCCTCAAAGCTTTGGAGTCACGGATGCAAGCTTTAGGAGGCAAGGATACCACAGCCCAGAAGAACGTGCCCATGGCCATACGTAAAGGCATTGCCGCTGCTAGGGAAGAGAGAGAATTGAAGCGGAGAAAGAACGCCAAGGAAGCAGGTATCGTGTTGGAAAAGGACACAACAAAGAGGATCAGCAAGAAGCGGAAAGACCGGGGTAGTTTCGGGCCTAGTGTTGGAAAGTTTAAGGGGGGTGCGTTAGTGCTGAGCAAGAGAGATGTTATGGATATTGAAGGCCGCAGCGGGCCAGGGGGTGGTGGTGGCCGTAAGGGGGGGAAGAAGCATGGTAAAATAAAAAGGTGATTACTCTCATTGGGCATCGTGGTTGACTGGTTTATCTACCGCCATTCCTCCAGTGCTGCCCGGCCCGCAGGGGAGCCCAGGTTAGAATTCAGGTGTCGAGGTGTTCCCGATTTGCGATCGTCGGCCACCCCAATCGCAGGTATGAGGGACAAATAAAACCAAGGTGGAGACGTGCAGAACAAGGAATTCTTGACGAACGCGGAAAATGCAGCTAGGTGGCCCAATCTCGCGCACTAGAGCTGCTTGCAGCTGTACCCATACAATTCTGCGAGTGCATTCATCGGTTACCATCCAGAGTGAGTAAACATCAGAAAGATCCCATCGAGAGGCAAACCACATGTGCTAGACATATTTTCAACTCCAAGTATCTTATTCTGGCGATACTCTAGGCTGATTGTTTCGACAGCTATGGTTGAATCTCTGATCCTGCTAATGTGTTGTCAAAATCGAGATTTGGTCGTATTAGTAGTACTGTACCAGTCAACTTTGACAAAATCTCGGTATTTTGATCCTGCTCCATATAACCACTGACAACAATGGCACATTTTCTCAAGTGCAATCGTAGGTATGGTGATAGATAAAAATCATTGAACGGGGGTAAATCCCGTCAGTGACCAGTGGCAAGCCGTGCTGTAATGATATTGCACGACAGCTCCCCACAGTTGAATCACTTCCGGCAGTCGGGAGTCGCCGTGCAATCACCACAATGCATCTTTGCACCCCAAACAAACCTTTCTGAGATCTGCTCGTATATTATGAGACAGCGCACAACTGTCAAGCAACCTTATCTTAATATCCCGAGCCCGTCCTCCATGTCCTTGACTTCTCTCCTCGCCTATTGCCCCTCATAAAACATTTTCACTGTAACTTGGGCTCACCACGTCCGCACCTCATAACTTAGCTTCCTATAGTGTCACCACATGTTTCTTAATGACCAGCCTTAATGGCCAGCTCTAAACATTTCTGTGACCCTTCACCTTCAACATGGACGGAGGCGACGTCAGAGGCCCTTGGAAAAGAAAAGAAAAAGATGCACCTGTGATGAACAGAGGATGTGAACGCATGAAAAAACGTCTTTCCATTGGTCACACCTACTCGAGTACGGTACCCTTCTCATACCCCCCTCCTCCCCCTTTCCATCCCCCCCGCTAAAAGCCGGTTCCTATTTGTGGTACTCGAGCACGATACTTGAGTAATGCTGTGCCCATACTGTATGGTAACTTGGCTAGATACTTGTGCTGTGCATCTGCGATGCCATAAGGAAAGGAGCGATTTGATTTCTCATTCGCAGGTACTGTGCAGCAAGTCCAAGGGTAGGAAACCATAAACCGGAATAGACAATGATACCGATATATTTGGCTGGTCAACCTCAAGTGACTGTTCCATAACTCCTTGCGGGACCTTGTATGATAACATTATTTTACCTCGCCACCGCTACTTGAGTATCGTACTCCACAGCTTTGTTGTTTCTAGCCCGTATTTTCATCCCTAATAAGTGGCCCCGGACTCCACTTCCTGATCACGTGAGAGACAAGGATCGTTCACTTCTTGTAGGACTCCTTTTTTCCTTTTTTCCTTTACATGGCAGGCAAGCAGGTATGTTTTAATTAGAGGAAAAGCGCAGCAGGCTGAGAGGAGCAGGGGAGTGCAAGGTCCAAACAATCCCCCAGGCTTTCCATACTGCCAGCTCCGGCGCCAACTCTATCTCGAAATCACAACTCCCACAGAAACCTCACCAGTCTGTCGTCGCTGCCCAACGGTTGCTAAAAACTGTCAAGGGTTACGAATATGAGGTCATTGGGGTTGCGGCGAGCTATGGGTAGAGATTGCGGATATGACACCCCGTAGCTGAGTTTGGCTCCGGTTTAAGTAGCCCTTCCTTCCCACTCTCTTGCCGGTCTTTGGTAGGGGTTTTTGGAGTTTGCTTAAAGCACCTTTTCATAAAACTCAGGAAGAAGTATCATAGAATACATACATTGTTAGTGAGTTTACTCCTCCCTTTTCACCTTAGTTCTCGGTTCTCTCCTCCCCTCGAGGTTTCGACACCCTTTATATATTCCTTTCACAACCTCATCCGGGTGGAATATTGAAAGTTCTATATTGACATCTATCAGAACTCAAACAATTCAAAAGCCCAATACCCATTCTAGAAGCACAGCAAAATACAAAGCACAATGCCTCGAGGACCAGAGACTCCGATACCTATCCGGGCAGGAATCCTCGCCCTACACCTCTTCACTGACATGAATTGGGTTGATATCTCCACCAAATTCCTTGTTCATCCGGACACCGCAAAGAAGATTTGCCAGAGAGCAAAGGTGAGAAAATTGCAAGGAAAATCCTACAAATCTCACCCACCCCAGATTGCGTCTCTTGATTTATCACTATCCGTCCCGCCTCCCCTGTTCCAAGCTCGCACCCCTCCCCCACACTCCCTCGCTCCTTAATGCCATCCAATCGGAATGGCGTAAATGGTGGCAACATTCTTTTTTTACTCTTACTAAGATAGCAACCATAACAGGAACGGGCTACGGAGGACTCAGTGCACGCACTGTTTGCTGCCCTAGGCGATGCAGAGCGCACAGGTCGCCCACGAAAACACATTGAAGGAATGCCGTCCCCGACCCCAGTTCAGGTGCATTCTCTCCAAAGTGTTCCCAACGATATTCTCCACAAGGAACAACACAAGCTCAGCATTTAAGGGCAATGGGTCCTCGCTAGCTCCCTCGTTACGATCGCTCGTATGAATTTCGCAAAAAAACACGGCTCTTGGGGGTTTTGGAGGGGTTGAGGGTGGGGTGGGCTTCTTGGGTTTAGGGTTTTTCTTTCTTTCACCTTTTGAGTTATTGCTTCCTTGATTCTCATGAGTCCTTTTTCTTCATCTTCTGGGGCCAGGATTTGGGGGAAGAAACTGAGGCCTCGTTTCCATCACGATGCGAGGTCGCGCTGGCGTCATAAAGTTTCTTTTCCCTTACCCTGGAGCTCTACCGCATACAATTGGGAGTAATCCCCCGATAAATTCTATGTCTTTTGCTATTCCTCTTCCATCTTCCTCTTGTAGATATTATGTTTATGCCCTCGCGATTCCTGGCGACGAATTATCTGCCCGCTGGCTGGCGCGGGTTTCTCATGAATGATACTCGTCTTATAAGCAGCATACATTGCTCGGTGCTAGCATAAACCAGCTTATTATGGTCAAGAGCGGACAAAAGTGAGCAAAGCCAACAGATTACTGGACGGACTCTTGAACCGTTCGTTGTGGTAGTACATTTATTTGCCGGGGAGCGAGCGTCGAATACTGCATTTTATGAACAGCTCTGGGATTTGGTATTGGCCCACTTGTTATAATTATCAGAATGCAGGAGATTGTGATATGGTTTCGGCATCCAGCTTGGACCCCTGCACTATTGTCCCTTTTGCACCGCTGTGGCACTTGGCCTAACTTTGGCCCCATTTTGCACGCCCGGATATGGGCTTAAAATCCGGATTCTAGCCCAAGTCCGGGCTTTGCGTCCTGGGGAGTTTGCCGGGCCCGGACAATTTCTCCCTTAATTCGGGCTTTTAGGGCCAAACCCGTGCTTGACGCTGAAGCAAGGCCTCTCATAAACCTACTGCCGTTTGATAATATCTGAGCTTCTCCCTACCTTTGCAGGTTTCCGTCTGATACACAAATGATTAAAGATTAGCCTAACGAAAGATGTGTTTGGTAAAGTTGGGCCGGAGACCCAGGATCTGGGCTTTCAGGCTTTTGGACTTTGCCTTCGAGTCTGGATTTAAAGTCAAAATCCTACCCTAGCCCGGGGGGGCCAATCGGGGCCTTGCGGTGATTACCGCTTGATGCCCTAAAAACCCCTCGGAATCCGGGGTCTCCGCTAGCCCTGTAATCTCTACTGTAGGTTTAGAGACAAAAGCCCCGGGGAAGGATCAGCGTTTTCCTGACACAATAAGACTGGCCGATGTGTTGGATCTTGTTAACTGACCTGTTAAACTATCGTGAGCTGATGGAATGGTTTCCGCTGATGATCTGGTACAAAGGGATAAAGTAGATTTCAAGACCCTTAGGGTAGGGTACAGGGCTTGTAGATAGCGACCGCTACAGGCACTCACTTTGTGTTGATCTTAAGGTTCTTTATCTTATCATGGCTCGGCGCGTGGGGGTTTAGTCTAGATGGTGAACAAGGGTTGTTTGTTGTTGGCTTGGCATGTCTCATCCTTGGCTTCTATTGAGCATTGCACGACTACTCGTACAACCTCTTTGCCTCTCTAGTTCCAGCGAGGCATACCACGCACTACCATACCGATCATCGGTCATCAGCCCCCTACACTATTGTAGCCTTCCGTACCCTTCGGAATTTGGGGGAGGAAGAAGGGTCGATATAGTGCTGTATTTGCAAGGCACCAAATCCATACAACCTACAACCCCCCGTTCCGCGCAGTGTAGTACCGTACCGTATCATCTATAGTATCGCACTCTAGCGATACACCCCCTTCCTTCGGTTTCTCTTGCAGCTTCCAAATACCCCTTCCCCATACTCTACCCCCAAGGACATCGATTGAGAGTGTGTTAAAATGGTATTCCTAAGTTGCTCCCTCTAGACATCGTTATTATCATCCTTGGTTCAAGATTCCCGAACTTGACTAGCTACAAGAAGCCTTCACTAATACCGAATTTTTTCCCTTTTCTCCTCCTTTTTCGCATTTCCTAGTCCAAAGATTCTAAAAGAACCTATGTGCACCTTCCCAGTGGCCGGGCGGCAGATTTGTTTGAGGTAAGGGCTGTTCGCCTCTATTCCCCCTCTTTCTAGAAAGGCGAAATCGGGTCTTGGGGTGAGTTTCCTATTATAGAAGATCTAACAGGGTGGTATGGCGGTTAAATAATAGGAGTTTTGCCGCGATAAACTTCCGAATGATGGTATGTTTTGTTCCTTGATACTGTGCTTGTTGTGTCGGAGGACGGGCCCAATGAATTTCTGACATTTGTTATGGATGCACAAGATATATACGTCCCACCGCACCATCAGCCTATCAACCCCGAAGACGAAGATGATGGTGAGCTCTCTCCTCCCAGTTGGTTCCTGGAAAGAAAGGCTATTCCATACCAGAAGTACAAGTGCCCCAGCTAACGTTTACTCACCTCTCAAACTGTAGTGATCCCCGATCAGCACGGTAAGCTTTAACTGCCCCATCTAATCCAATTACAAGTTTTCCCTTGTTTCTCCTTTTGTTATTCCCAGTCTCCGCCCCTTGTCTGCCCCACCTTAGTTTAAGTACCTCCATCGTACCGTACATACTTGTACCCTTCCCACGGATACTGATGCAGTACCTATGCAGCTGCCTTTGGCATCGCACAAGCTCAACAGAAGAAACACGAACCAGCCTGGAAGGATCTTGGGTTAAACGAGCTTATGGCGAAGGGCCCGAAGCCACACGCAATGACGGCCCCACTGAGAAGGCCGCTTCCCCGGTAAGTCGGGGGATTTAGCCGATGGTTGATAGCACGCATAGCATATATTTCGAAGAGGAAGTGGTGTGCGGGGGGCAGAAGGAGGCTACTGGATGGGCGGCGGGGGACGGGAGGGTCACGGGAGGTGCCGTAGGATTGTCTCATTCTTGTAACTTTAACTCGACCCAAATCACTATCCCTGACTTCCCCAGTCAACTGTTGTCGGGTTAGATCACGTGACAAAAATAATAAATACTTTTTTCCCCCGAAACACAATAGTACCTGTACTTCACGAATAACTACCTGCTGCAAGACTAGTAAATACAGCCCCCCCCTTCGATTCTCCATTCATCTCCCCACCCCCCCACACTCTAAATTCTGAATAATTCACCATCCCCCACACCACAGGCGAGTGATAATCTGTGATCTCCGGAAATAATCTTTTGCCAGTTGGTGACCTCACCGGCTGCATCGCCCCACAGCACACCTTGCATATACCAAGGATGGCTCGGATGTAAGCGAGACACGGCTCGGCGACTTAATACCCATGGGTGAGGCCTCAGCCCGTCCTCACCGGAACCAGAAGCCAAGCGCGCAGGAGTTAATTCTTCTGGTTTGTGAGAGCGCCGCCATGGTTGGCTATGAAGAAGCCCAGACCGCAGTACAAGTAACACGAGTGAAGTCGAGGAGCGGATATGAAGGGATGGAAATTGGATGATGGGAGGATTAAAAGTTGTTGCTGCGCCCTACCTCTCCGATAAAATATAGCCGGGATAATAGCAGATCACAGTAAACGGCGCTCTCATCGGGTAGTTTTTTCTATGGTGCTAGAGGAGGAAGATTTGGTGCCTGTAGCAGCTATTACACTGCGCTTCCTTTTTTTCTTTTTATGTTGCTTGCTTGGATATGTTGTGTCACGTATTGATGATGCATGACATGATTTGCCAGGGAAATACTTCCGTTGGAAAGTTGGGTAGGATGAGTAGGATGAGAGAACCCCTCTTAGGCGGGTGGGGGTCTAGGTTCTCTCGAGCCGTTTGGCCAAGTTTTTGGTTGCTGGATGGGTGTCTGCGGCGTATACTAGTACCGACATCCCCCAAGCAGCACAGGTGCCGTGGAGAAAACTAGCCTGCGACCAATCCCGACCAATCACCCAACATCACTCGCTGCACCCAAAATCAAGACTTTCCCTCTCATCCATTGACGCCACAAGGGAAATTGCGCATGGATTGGTCCTCCATGCTTCCCTCCCTCCCTCCCTCCCCCTCCCTACCCAGTTTTACTCGCCCACCTACCCACCTACCTCCCCATCTATCCCTCCGTCCTTTCACCCCCCACCCACGACTCTTCAGCTCTAGAATAGAAAGCCCCCAAAACCCCAAGATCACGAGTATTACGACTCGGCATGGGTTATCGTAATCGTGTACGATAGATTGCCCCTAAGCTCAACTTAACACCGCCCAAAACCTTCAATTCGAAAAAAAAACAGAGATCTCAGATTCCCCACTCACCGCAAGGGCCCCACCCACCTCATTCTCCCTTCTGAGAAAAAAAAAAACTTCCCTCCCCCTCCAAGAAAAAAATCTGCACATGGATCGACGGATGGATGGTATGCGGGGCTATCCTGTAGTTATATAATAGATATTTTTCAGTGGTCCAGTTTTGCCGTGGAGCATAAGTGGGACACGGCACTACTGTATGCGTGTCCGCGTCTATCAATCCTGGTGTCGGCTGGCTGGCTGGCTGGCTGGCCGTAACACGAGTGACCCTCTGCAGTGCTGCTTTTGGCCGCAAGTGCGAGTGCTGTGCAGTGGTTGTGCGGGGATAGCTGTCCTCGAGTGCAGTACGGTATCCCGTTTTCCGGGATTGGGGAAGGTTGTCTGGTTAAGCACTTACTATATCGTTGCTGTGATGTGATGTGGTTCTGCTGCGGGGTGGGTAGATACGACAGGGGTGGTGGTTTCGGAGGGTTGTTCCCGAGCCATAGATCGAGTGGGTGTGTTTGGTAGGTGTTGGTTGGCAGGAGCGCAGCAGATGCGCATGATTATGTAGGTTTAGGGAGGAGTGATGCTGGCCATAAAGTATTCGCGCGAGTACGGGAGCATTCTCTCTCTTTTTTGGAAAAAAAATTAAATTAGGGGTGAGTACTGTACAGCGTCATAGCAGTAATATTACATTGCAGACTAAATAGTTTGATTTTTTTCCCCAGCCCTTCGTTTTATTTTCCCCTCTGTAATTTACACCATCAAGTTAGAAATGTAATTACAATACGGTAAGCAAATGCTGTTATAGGGACTTCGTCGTGCCTGGAATATGCTAGAATATAGAGACAATTGGAAACCTATCTCATGGCTACAGGCGCAGGCACCACCTCAGCATCAGGTTCCCCCGGTGCATCCTCGTTGCCGTCATCTGTGTCTTGAACACCGTTTATGTTGTCAATGCCTAGTATGCCTCCGTCGTGGCTGTCATCGATCCCGCCCATCACGTCATCGTCGTCAACGCCTGTCCCGGCGCGGTGCGAAATGGCGGTTTCATTGAAGCGATGACTGAAGGCTACCAGATCGTCATCCACCAAGAGACCGTCGGTGTCTTCGGTTTCCGGAGGTAGCTTTATTCCTGAGCCGGGGGATATGACCGGGATGTTATCTGTTTGAGACGGTGCGGATGACTTGTTGGATATCTGGTGACCGACGCTTAGTAAACTGTTCATTGTCGTAGATAAGGAGATCATCGGTAAACATACGTATTCTGGATTGACCTTATATGAATGTCCCTCTCTGAGCAGGCGGCTTTTCCTTAGCGCCGATTGTAGAGATCCCTGCGCTTCGGAGCGGATATCGCGGTCCTCGAGAGCGGGATAATTACTAACCTGGTCAGGAGCGATCGCATTCCCAACGACTAGAGTGCTGGGACAAGGTACGGTACTCACTTGCTTAACCACTCAAAGATCGCCTTAGCCTGGCTGCCTTTTTCGTCCCCAATCGTTGCAATCGCCCTTACGATCATGTCCTCCCAATTTGGTACCCCAGTAAGAGTCGCGGGTTCCCCACCTTCTACTTCCCCAGGTGCGCTATCCCCATTGACGCCCGGTGTCTCTTCGTCTCCGTCTTTCCCCACCGCCGCTACACTTGCCGTCTTGATGCTAGCTACGATTGTTTTTGTTTTTGGATCGTACAAGGGCAAGTCTGGGTGCGTCCTTTCGCAGAAAAATATGAGCTCCACAAGGCTTGATAGCGGTAATGAAGCAAGGTACGTTCGCTTCTCGTCCTCCGTGAGATTTTGCCCACTGAGACCGGTGGATAAGGGTCGTTCCTCTCGCTTCTTACTACAGCTCGCGCAAAACCACTCCGCCTCAGCGACAGCTATCACCAAGTCGTCGATGGGCGGGTCATGACAGAGCTGGTGGTATGGGGTGTTACACCCGTCGCAGAAAACAATCATGTTAGATTGTGGTGAGTGACCACGCTGGCAGATCTTGCATATTCGTGCATCGTGAATGCGACGGTACGGCCCGCGGCGTCGGGACGGTTGCTTCTGCGCGGGATTAAAGTGCGCCGGCCTATGCACCTTTCTCCCGGACTTTGTCTTGACACCTTCCATTGTGAACTCTTCTGATGACGCCCCCTGTAGCCGTTAGTCTCTGTAAACTCTGAAGCAATGGGAATGGCCATACATCGCTCTCGTCCTTTATGGGAGCGTTGCTGGTCTTCCTGCGTCTGGTACCCCTCCCAGTGCCACCTCTGGCTCTAGCCTTTGCTCCTCCTTTTGGTGTTTGGGCATTTTTCGGCGTGAGCAGTTCCGGCGATTGACTTTCCGCTAATTGTGCGTCTGAGGTTTCGGAAACTGCTGATATTCCCATGGGTGTTTGTAGCCCCGGCGGCGGGGGGGGAGGAGCCATTTGCTGCTTCTGTAAAGTCAGCAGGTGCAAAGTTCGCAGAAAGGTAAGCCATAACAAACCCAATGCTCTAAATTCTGCCGCAAAACCATATCGGTGTCAATTGTAGAGTCCATCGGTGCTGCTGAGTTCCCGCCTAGTTGGGGGATGGTTGGTGAAATGGTTTGCGACCCGGTCATGCGACGAGGAATTGGGGCGGCGGACCTGGGGTTGATGCAGGGACTTTCGATAGGGTAGGAACTTTGAGTTCTAAGGTGTGTAGCAAGCTTGGTGGTTTGCTCAGCAAGGCAGTCGAGATGTCAAGATGGGTTGATCCTGAGGGAGCTGCAAGGGACAAGTTTCCTTAGAAATCGAGTCCGGGCGTGTTGGCCGGGTAACTGCAGATCCAATAAACAAGGTACGGTAACATTCTTGGCCAGTATCTGGACGATCAACATGCTGAAACAAGGTTCAAGGAATGCCGGATATCACAGGCCGGAATCCGATTATTTTGTCACCAGGATAATAGTTTGGGATGGGGTCGTTGGATTGGTCGAGAAACCTATCACCACCACTTGATTACTATGAAATTGCCGAAATGCGCGTTCGCCCAGGTTAATAATGGAGGAATAGTCGAATTGTAAAAGGACAGAGTCTAGTGATCTATAGGTTTTGGATACGCCGGGCGGGCAAGGAGATACAGCGGCTATCCCACTCAGTCGGACGCAGTAACTGGAGCCCTCCTAGACGCAGTAGCATTCCCCAATGGATGCCACTCGGGTACAAAAGCCTTAATTCTGAGCTCACCCCCCTCAGCACCAAGCCTGAATTCTGGCACCGCCTTATCTTCCCTCTTCCCCCCAACTTCCAAATTGGTCATAGACTCTAGCCTACAAAGCGCCAGCCCAATATTCCCAACGCCCCGCAAGAATTTCCCAGCAGGCCGTCTCTTCCCGATCAAGTTGCTTATATTTGTATCCTTCCCGTGCAGTAACGGTGTGAAGTTGAAGGTGGGGTCGTAGGTGAGCCTCTCCGGCACGGGATCTCCGGGGCGGTAGAGCTGAATGGGGAGAACCCGCTTCCGCACAACCCCCGTATGGTGCGTCCGGATGGTCAATTCCTGACCGACATAGCAGCCTTTACGAAAGTCCACGCCGCCCATGTAGTCCATATTGCTCTCTTGCGCTATATTCCCACCATTCAGGATCTCGTCTTGGCCTTCTGGAACGCCGAGGAGTATTCTTCGCACGTTGTAGACGGTGAAGTCTACTTCTACGCCTAGTTTTCTACCGCCAAACACGGCGACTCGCTTTCCTAGGTTGGGCGCTCGGGTATCCGTGCAGCTGATTTCGTTCGGGTCTGGAAGCAGGAGCCGGTGGTCGTCCCAGATTGTCCACATGTCCCATTCGCCCCTAGGTACTATACGAGAATCGAACTTTGAAGAGAGTTTATATCGTCTTATATGGTCGAGAAGGGCATCGGCGGACCTTACGTCGCATTCTACAAAGAAACCAGGGTCGTCTACTGTAGGACCTTTTTTGATAGGAGGCCGGCCGATGGGTTGGAAGTTCTTTGCTTCAACTTGGGCGCGCCAGCGGTGGTTGTGGTTGGTCGGGTATATGAAGACGTCGTAGAGAACTTTCCCCTGATATCGTTAGTATGGGTGCGAATACACTTCATGTGGGTACGTGCTTGGGCATTTAGAAAGGCAGAATAAGCACTCCGGCTATCGGATAACATGGGAATATCTCTCGTAGTTAATCCTTGAAGAAACTTTGTCGCATCTCTCCCGTGGATCTCAATAAGTTGTCGAGGGCCGGATATGTTTGCTATTCCAGTGGGTGGGGGACGCGGAGGGGCCGTTAAAGAGCAGTACCTCCGGCTAAAGCGGGGGCGGGGGGCGCAAACACCTGGAATTCGCACAGGCATATTAGTGTTAGTGGTAGGAAAGGAAAGAAATTGGGAATCTGGGATGGAAGGCTTTAATCATTGCACAAAGGAAACATTAGAAAACACACTCCAACTACGTGCAAAACACCTGCTGCCAAGACCGAGGCTCTTTTTAGATTCTTGCCTAACTGATTATATCTCCTTCCTCCGACCATTTCTCGGAAACACAACCACACCCTATAACGTCCTTCATAATGGTCCGTTACAAAGCCCGCTACCTCCTAATAACAATCTACTATCCAACTGAACCCGCCCCCCCTTCCTCCAGCCCTACTCTCCCTTTCACCCACCCCTCCCATCCAAGTCTGACAAAACAATCCCTCAGCAACCTCATACGCGACGGCCTTGCCCTCCAATTCGGCGACTACGGCGCTGGCGCAGCAGGGAACATGGCGGTCAAGTACTTCTCGCCCGTCACCTCCACGGGGATAATCAAAGTCTCGAGGGCCCACTATAGGATGCTGTGGGCTTCTCTGACCTTCATGAAGGAGGTGCTCGGAAGAGGGGCGGTGTTTAGTGTTGTTAGGGTTAGTGGGACGATTAAGAAGGTGCAGATCGAGGCTACTAGAAGGGCGAAGGAAGGGATTCGGCGGGCACAGGGGGTTGGAGGGGAGGGGGTTGGGTTGGATGTGATGGATATCATGGATGATGGTGATGATGAGGGCGAGGAGAGTGAGGGTTTGATTGGGTGAGAGCTGGCATTGTATCATTACCTGGGGGCGTTTGCGTAGTTGTACATCATGGGCCTTGTGAGATATCGGTCTGGGTTGCAAGCTTTTTGCGGGTAAGAAGTGATTTCATTGGAATAACTACAAGGTCATTACATTGATTAATGGCGCTAAGGCGTGCAAGCTATGTTACAGCTCTACTCTAACAATAATGATACACCAAGCCTGATCAGGCCATTACCCGTCAACCTCCATTTTATTGTTTCCACCTTCCGCACCTGGGATATCGGCTCCCTCTTCCTCATTGGCTGGTGGGGTGCTTTCATCCTTTATAGCCTCTTCCATCTTGAGCCTTCTCTCCTCCGCCTTCCTCTTCTCTCTTTCTGCCCTTTTGATCTGGCGTTTACTTGTGGGCTTCTCCTCTCCCCCCCCTTTCCATTTAGGTTTTCCATTGCCCTTGAGATTACCATCAACTGGAGCATTCACGACGCTCTTAGTTGTCTGTTTCACTAGCGTCTGAGCGGCTGCCTCATCTTCCGCAGTCCATTCCCTGGGCAACACAGCAAAAACAAGATAACTGGTATGACTCTTGACCTCCGGCTCAATCCTGGTGGCAATCTTGCCAGCCTTTGCGCTCTTCTTCTGAGGGCTGTTCTGTGTCTTCCACGCTTCGGTCGGGTTTTGCTTGATTGTGGCGGTAGTAGAGTCTACCGAATCCTTTTCGCGCTTGTGTTCACGGTACTTGCCGACCCATTTCAATCTCTGAATTGCCTCTCCAACTGTTCGTGGACCTGCCCCGTCTTCGTAGCCTTTCGGGTTTAGTCGACGGACTTCTATGTGACGGTGTTGGACTTCGACCATTTCAATGTCTACCCAGCCGAGTTTGCGTAGGACGCTAACTGTTCGGGTTACCTGCTCGATACATGGCGAGAAGGTGCAAATTCTAACTGCCTCTGTTGATGATAAAGCAGAGGGTTTCCCGGAGTCATAGGGTTCGTAGGAAGCCTTGTCGTCTGATGTCGTAATAGTACCCCCCTCCGCTTCAGCCGACACTTTGGCAGGAATAGAGAAGGTGGGTTCGAGAAGATCCTGTAGAGGATTTGTAGCCATGGCAGTAGCTACCACTTCACCAATCTTCTCAACACTCGCTGTAGGGCCAGGTGAGGGAGACGGAGTGAGACCTGTAGAGGTCGGCAAGGAAGGCGTTGGGCGTGTCCGACGAGTGAGGTGTGGTAATGCAAACCTGGTTCAATCAGCGGGGGGAGCACAAAGATTCAATCGTAATAACCAACCAAGGCGCCGGAAGATCCAAAAAGACGGCAGTAGCTCCAGGGGAGGTATCCTCTTCCTCTTGCTCGTCCACCCTCCTTGTAACTAAAAATCCATCCTTACAAACATCCCGGTGCACAATCTCCACCAACCCGTCAAGTCCATGCCTCTCAATCTCATCCGTCAACTTCTGCACCCGCTCCTTATGGAACTCAAAGCTAAAAACTTTCCCCCTTCTCCCCTCCTTCCCAATCTCACTCCTCCCATCGGGATACCCGCTATACGCCGCACGAGCTCCGGCATGTGTAAAACTCCCACTCCCGGCTCCAGCCTCAATCAACACCGATCCAGGCCGGACCTGCAACTTATGCAGGATAAAAGAGCTGTCAGGCGTATACACAACCTGCGTTCTATGCGGCAGACTGGCAGTCCACAATTCCGCCGTCGGAGCGAGCACGTGAAGGAAACCCGTAGATGTAGGTTTGGTAGCTACATCCTTACCGGCGTCCTCTTTCCGCTTGCGCTTCCGATTCTGTTCGTTGTTTGTCAACGGGGCGGCGCGGACTTGACTCCCGTAGGGTATGCCAACGATGGAGGAGTGCGGGAAGTCTCCGAAGCGAGTGTTGAGCACACCTCTGGAACTATAGGCTGCGGCTCGGGCGTCATGGGTTTCTGGCCCGGCATTGTCAGATTGGAAAGAGAGGGGTACGAGTAGGTCTCGTTTTAGGTGGATTATCGATGGTGAGGGTGAGTACGGTATCGATTCGGGGGTGTGTAGAAATGCAGATGGGGCGGGGAGCGGTTTTGGGGCCGGAGCCTTGTGGGTCTCTGGCATTTCGGATATCTTTGCCTTACTTTATTGTAAGGATTGGTGGTGGGTCTAGGAATTAAGGTGAAGACGATTGAATTTTTTTTTGCCGATAGTGGGGGCGCGTCCTGGAGGCTCAAAATTTCGAGGGGTTAGGTGCGTTTCACAAACTAGGATTTCGTATGGCAATTACCCGGCTCGATTTCATATTCACTGTACATCACTCGGGATAGTGCATGGTTCGAACTGAGAATGTGGTGCTTTCTGATATCGTATGATACGTACTTTCTACGCCCCCGAGTACAATATAGCCGGCTAGCATTATTTGAAGCTGTCCGATTTCAACTTATCCTATTTATCCCTTCTCCATGCCATTGCCCGATTAATTCAATATATATGTAATTCTCTTCCCATCTGTGCTCTCCTGACTTCCACATCGCTCCCTCCGATTTCTCTCCCACTGCCGATATGCATTGCTGTTTCTCTGCCTAGATAGTGGGCTGTTCCGGCTCTCTCAGGTGGGATAAAGTCCTTAAGCATCTCTTGCTCTTCTAAGCCTCTGACATACAGCTCTACTATCCCATCTTCTGTAAGGCAAACCATATGTCTAGTCAGCCCACGACATCACGGGGCACAGTGCGGTAGCTCAGCGCAAGCTTATCAGATGCCCTTAGTTGACCCAGTAACAGCTATCGGAGATACATGCAGGAAGCTTAGGAAGGTAGAAGGGAGGATGGTTGGGGAAGATAGGAGGACAGTCAGACAGGGAGAAGGGAAGTTGGGGGAGGCATGTGGCCAACGACGGCCCACTCACAGATCACACAGCGAGCTTGGCCTTGGGTCTTGGGGAAGAAAACATAGTTACCTGGCGCCCAAAACTTTGGTTCAAGAAACCTTTTTCTAACACCCTAAAAACTGGAGCAATCGAGCCGTGTGCTCTGTAGTCAGAGTTGCCCCCCTCTGGTGAGGTCTGATGTTTTTTTCTTTTTTAATGCCTCTTAGAGGGGCTGAGCTGCTCTTCTTTTGCTGTGTTTTTCGCCCCCCTTTTCTAAAGTAGGGAATTTTCAACGACATAGCACGCGACTCGATTATTCCAATGGGTAGACTACTCCTGGCTTAACTCGTACCAGTGCCAGCATTTCACCGAGCCATTTTTACTCCAGCGCTATTGAGAATTCTTTCCCACGCGAATTCAGTTACTACTTCTAAGAGATAACCGAGTAAGTACCATTCGAGGGGGTTGCGTCCCCCCGTAGACAGGCACGCTCATGATCAACGCTAGGTACGGTAGTGGGATTGGACGATTCTAAATTCTGCTTGACGAGATGAGACTCTAGCCACTAGATCAATTTAGGCGTTTTGCTCAATTTTGGTGCAAGTATGAAGTCTACTAGGATTAATAACGAATGTCGTGGAGTCCATCACTTCGATGCTAATAGCCTAGGTGGCATACTTGTGCCCTCTGTCGGATTTGTAAACTTCGCTGGATGGACTTAATTTCGCAAACACTCAGTTTGGGCAATGCCGCCCTGCATAAGAATAAACTTTGATCTCTAGATGTTTTCGGGATTTTATGGGTGGTCCCTACTGTACTCGTAAGAGATAAGTTAAGGCCAATGTTCAGCAGCCAGAGGTGCCCTGGTATTTTCCTTTTCATGGCATACATTTATTGTGTTTTTATAATTAATTGGCAACGTGTTTGTCAGCTACAAATAGCGTGGTATTTTTTTGGTCCGGTATTTTCTGAAATGGTATTGCGGTTTAGGGTAAAAGGAGAAGGGCTGATATTCTTGTTTTGAATATTATGATATCAAGGAAATGCTTCAGTGTGGGATATCCTACCCCTATAACTTCTTGTTTGAGGTTCTGTGGGAAATTTGATTAGGTATTGTGATCTCATAAGGTTGCTCTGGGAACAAGAAAATACTGCCTAAAAATACTGGGACTGCCCGGGGCGTTTATTTTCAGAAATACACCTGCCCGGCGGGTCCTGGCTTGTATTTTCGGGGGGCGGTGGCCATGGCGTAACTCCTTAGGGGATTAGGGTGCTGTACTTGAGCCTAGCCTTTATGGGCTGTATTGAAAACGGGTGGGGTATTGATAATAATATGAGAGAATATACTTATTGCACCCGAGTAGCACTAGTTCCCGTCTACAGGTTGTATAGAGGCGAGCGCTGTAGCCCCTATTGCTGGCATAGCACAGCAGCTCACCTGTGGGCAAACGCAAGATAGTCTACACCTTCACACACAGCATGTTACAATAGATGTGCGTAGAACATGTACCCGGTGGTGGTAGTGCTGCGTACACTTTTCCGCAGTTGGATGATTTCCCAGTGGTGGCCTTTCCTTGTTGTTTTGACGCTTTCTTTCTTTTCGCTCTCTCTCCCTCTCCCTCTTAGCAATACAAGTTTATCGCCTTCAGGGATACAATTCGCAACACAGCAATCTACTGGCCCTCAAAATCGAGCGATTAAAACACCAACTCGTCTGTATCCTCACGGGAGCCTCACTTTATACGACGCCTCAACGAGCATCACACCTGGCTCCCACAACACTCAGCCTTCTCATACCACCGCAACAACGCTCCCTGAGGATAAAACGACCCAAATTCACCGGCAATCACTCGTTATGCTATCAATTGGGGTGATTGACAGGATTGTCCGAGATGGCAGGTCTGCGGGCATTTCGGTTAGGGAGGGTTAGCAACACCGTCAGGAAAATCCGTCCGCAGGGTAGTTTTTCTCGGAGAATTACATAGACAAGCAGCAATGTCCATGCTCCCTTCAAGCTCGCGGGCTACCTTGTAGATAGATCTGTTCCATTTAACTCAGGGAGGGGGGGCCTTGTCGAACACTCTGGATACTAAAGCTCCACAGGCTTCACAGCATACAGGGATTTCCAGGAGTGGGAGGGAATGGTATCAGTTAGCAGATAGGCTCCTATGTTAGCAATATCGCAATCAAATAGAATATTTGTAGAAGAGTAGTGCTCCCAAGAAGTCACCGCTTTTCATATCCGCTGATCTCCACCTCCCCTATTTTTATTTATCGTGGAGACATAGTATGTCTCGTGCCCTCCCGTATGATGGGCTGTACGGTGAGGGATTACCGGTAATACCCGAGGTTGGAGGGCTAATCTAGTGAGGCCCCGGATTCGCATGCCGGCTCCCGGCCTGCTGGTGCATGCTGTGGTACTCGTACATTCGGGTACTCGAGTATCGTTAAAGAGGTCGGAAAAAAAGAATTAGAGAAGTCAGGCGGGGTAGTTGGGAGACGAGCTGCATTAGTGGAGAAAATGCTGTCTTGGTAGATATATCGGAAGACAGGATTGAGAGAGTGCATGCACTGCCTGCTGCAGGTTGCCGGTATATCTATCTCTTTGTGCTGGTCATTTCTTCGCTTATTATAATATCCTTTTTCGCTGATCCTTTTTTTACTCCCTTCACCTACGATATCAACGCGAAACCGCAGTTTCTCAATATTGCGTTGGAGAAACCTAAAAACAAAAACAAAAATCTCCCAGAAAGCCACAATTTCATCATGACAATCACCATCACGAGAGATCACTCTGTGCAACAGCCAGGAGTCAGATATCCTGTAATTCCGCGCTATATTTCCCCTCACGGGCCTCGGTCGACTAATCCCTGTCTCCCCATCCAAAATTTCCCTCCCTTTTTGACCAGTCCCGTGCATGAACTATTTGTGTTGAGTCACTTGGGTGAATGGGTAGCACGTAGGAGGAGGAGGAGGAGGAGGAGGAGAGTTATTGCTTAGTCATCAAGCTGTCCTAGTTGTCATTGGTAGCAGGTATCTTGTGTTTTTCCTAAATTCTCTTCCTTAGACGCATGTCATCTTTTTCACCTTTTGGCGGACGAATAAATCTGCCTTGTCCTATGGCTCTTATCCCCCCTTCTCTCTTGTCTTCACTTCTGCCGAAGCCGTTTCTCGTACTTTCCTGCTCATCACCCCAATTGGGTATCGCCACTATTCCAGTTCCCGCTCTTGACTGACCGCCGCGCGGACACCCTATCCCCGTTGCTGTTTATTTCACTGAGTTCGCCCTAAATATTAGGTTCCGTGGAAGGGTGGGCCGGGCGCTATCGTTATAAGTAAATTAAGGATTCACGAAATATATTGCAAAAGGTTGGTGAGTATCTGAGCTCCCATACACATCCGTAGCCACTGTTCTCGGGGACTTCTTGTTTGCTACAAGTGCTGCACATACATAGACATAGTGCTACGTTATGCCGTGTATGATTAGCAGGCAGTTAAGATTCATTGATCGATTCTCTTCTAGTGCTTCCTCTCAGGTTTGCCCCCGACATTCGCCGACCCGAGTGATGTGCGGTGGAGATGTTGAGCTGCGTACCTCGTGTTGGATATCTTGGGTTGTTCACCGAAGCTTAGTCATACATCTAGCTTGGTTGCAACCGGCTATGGGGCTCACTTGGCTTCTTCACACTCTGTTTTCGTTTCTTCTCTCTCTCGGCTCAATAAGTTCCACACAGAAAATAAACCAACGAAACTGCTCTTAACACAACTCTCATTTTCCCTTTGAATCTCATTCTTGCCTTCACTCTCAGTGAAGCTCTGTCCACAGTATCTCTACCCATCAAGCGATCTGCAAACACTTTATCGTCTCTACCGCTTAAAGAACTCGGCCGACCGTGGATCATTTCCAACACCTCGCCCACTTGATTTCCTGGTCAATGAAACCTTCCTGGAAACCTCCTGCGTTGGCACATCAAGGAAGGCAAAAATGCCGGTGAGGGGCTCACCGGAAACTGTAGTGTCGGCGCTACAGCAGCGGTCGCTGGTGGCATACCTGTGGCACCTGGAATATGGGGGTGAGGCGAGAGCGTCATCTTTTCCTAAAGTGAGATTTGTGCTAGGGGGAGTACTTCCACCCGGCTTTCGCTGTTTCCTTGATGTGTCGGGACTAGGGACCTTCGTGCCCTCCCGATAGCCCGGTTATCCTTGTTTGTAGATGTAATCGCATTTGTACAAGGGGGTGCTTATAACTAGTGGGTGGAAGATTTTAACACCCCCATTTAGCACCAAAAGATCTCACGTAAGGAACTCAAAGAGCAATTTTATTGGGTAAACAATGGGGTAACTCTTGTGAATAAGCAGTGGCTTCCCATGGGCTTCGATTGTATAAACCTTTTGTGCTCTGAAGTTGTGTAGGTCAAAAATTATTGCGGAAATACCATAGACTACATTATATCAATATATCCTTTGCATGGAGCTTTCATACAGAATCTGGAGTATCGCTTACCCATCAACCCAACATCCCCACCCACTCTTGACAATAGTTTGAATATAAGTTAAAGAATTGTCAAAGGATAAATTTTGATAGCTTTCTGCTACGGTTTGATAGCTAATGTATTTTTGCTTGTATAGAAAGAGTTTGATAAGGGCTAATAAAGTAAGATACCTTTGGTGTGAAATTGGGAGAGAGGCCACAAGATCTTACAACCGTGAGGTGTGCTGTATAGTACGGTACGGCGCATGGCTGATGGTCACAGTGGGGGAAAGATGCACCTATAGCTTCCGCATCGCGGTCAACAGGCCTTTCTCCAGTATAGGGGTCTTTGTGTTAACGAGATCGCAGTGAGGAGTAGCCCCTTCCGCACTTTATCCAAGCGGCCCCTCACACCACACAGTAGGCAACAGTACTCTAGTTTAGTTCCGCGGGTTAGAAAATTCGATAACAGATGCCCTCGGAAGAGCTTGCAGAGGACATATCAAGAACCTCTTGACCCACGGGGAAGGTTTTTGCTGACAGGTGGTGCTGTACCAATACAGCCAGCCGGGAGTGATGTGTTAATATCAAGTAACGAGTTGGGCTAACACAAGCGAGATGATAGGATTTGATACTTTATCTATTACTGGGGTAGCATATATAATGAGTGTTGGAGTAATTAAGATAGAATTTCTCCGGTGAGCGCTCTATCGCGCTATTGATAAAGGTGGGGCCGGAGGTGCCGGTGAACTTGGATGGGTGCGTTTAGGGTCTCAGGGACCGGGACCCGGTGTCTGCTGGGCGGCAGTCTTCACAACTCCCTCTGGTTGTACCATTAGGAGTTGTGTATAGAGATGCTTCGGGACGGAGACTAGGGCTTTCCTTAGCTTTTGGGGCTATAAGTTATCGGTCGCGAGAACAGCCTCTGATCGAGGTAACGGGAGGGGATTCTGGGTACTGCCGATTTGGAGATTCAGCGTTGAAATTGTTCCAACACTCTAATTTTTTACTCATTCGGGGCCAATGCTGCTGGCTTTCGCAGTGGGGTTTTAGGGGAAGGATTGTTTGGTTGTCGGAGTTGGGATATATTCTAGCAAGCAGCACTGAGGTTCAGAAGGGCAGGGATCGACAGGGCTAGGGTTAGGATATGCACCTCCTCGCACAAAGGGACCGGGTGGATATTGGACAGGGTCAACCTCGCAATACCTACAGTAACTTATATGTTAGGAATCGTTGAATACGAGCGAGAATGAGAACAGCATTTCCGGTAGGATAGCCCTCGGCTGTGGACGGATGATGCTTGAGTTTTACTTCTTCCTCCAGTGGTTAATATCTGCGCGGTACAGGACTGTGAAAGCTCCGCCAATCTCTAAGGGGGGTAGAAGGAAGGGCTTAAGATCGAACCAATAGCACGAATACGCTCTTGGGAAGGCTATATGGATGGACCTGGTTAGTAGTGATCCTAACACCCTCCCCAGTGTTGGGTGTAAGATAATTTATCCGTTTCGAGGAGGAGCCGAATATCTACTCTGTCCCTCACGTAGTACAAAGTCGGGTGTAGCTTAACTCCATTAACGACTTGCTAAGTCTTCGTAAATACTCGAGAGGATAAAAATAGGTGACACTGCGGAATTTTCATTACAGAGACGTAACTGCCGCTGGATCGGCGTTAGGGTATCATGCTCCGATTCCTGTAATTATAAGCAATTGATCCAAAGTAATTTCTCGAGTCGCTTTCTACAAGAGCGCTACATTTCTTAACCATTCCTTATAGCCATCATTCTAGGCAATCACCTTTGAAAATGAACGCTTCAACAGCATTTATAGGACCTGGGAGGATTGACGTGAGTCACCTTCGTCTCCAGCACGCAGAACTTGCTAACATGATATCCTAAGACACATCACCACTACTTCGGAGACTCTGTCCCAGAGCTCGTATCAGAATTCACAAACGATGGAGCTCAAGCTTTCTTCTTCCCAAAAGGAACGGATGACCACCTGAAGTATATGGATTCCATGGGAATCCAGACGGCTGTGCTAGCGCCCAGTATCAAGATGGAATGGCATACCCAATGGCCCCCGGCGAGATGGAAGAACCTCTGCGAGAGGACGCTAAAAGCTCAGCTGAAGGTTCAGGAGTCAAACCCGCTTCGCTTCGGTATGCTTTACGTTTTTCATTGCACCTAGGTATTCCGAGAGCTAATCACGGCACGAAGGGACATTTGCCATGTTGCCGTTCCCACATGTTAATGAGACCTTGGACTTTGTGAAGGATATATACACCCAGGAGGTCAAGCCAGACGGTTTCGCGCTATCTACAGCTATGGGGAACAAATACCTTGGTGATCCGGCGTTTGATCCCATGTGGGATGAATTGGATAAGCACGGTGCTGCGATTTTCGTCCACCCGTCGGACACCGCTATGCCGCCCGGGCTGGAGTATAAACCATGTAAGCAGACCACCTCAAAATACAAGCTCCCACTAACCTTCCATACCTAGACGTCTTTGAATACGCCTTCGACACGGCCCGTGCCATGGCGAGCACCATAATCAACGGTGTATTCACCCGCTATCCGAACCTGAAATTCATCTTCTCTCACAACGGAGGCGCGTTCCCGTTCATGGCAAAGCGTCTGGACGACGTGGGCCCCTCCGCTAAAAAGATGAACAATGGAAAGTCTGTGTTCGAGGTGATAAGGACCAGCAACATCTTTGTCGATACGGCTATTTCGGCGCCGATACAATGGCCGGTAACGCTGGACATTGGCTTCCCCGTGGAACGCATAATCTATGCATCGGATTATCCGTATACGGCTGCTGTTGGTGATGTTGCTTATCATGGGAAAACAGCGCCGGAAGAGTCGGGGCAGTTTACCAGATATGAGTTGGACGTTAAGATAGCCCGGGAGAATGCTTTGAAGGGGATTTTTCCGAGACTGGCTGCGGAGTACAAGAGGGCGTTTGGAAATAAAGTTGATTGCTGAGTCAGGGTAGATTGATGGACCGAAGTTGTTTGATAGATAGAGTAGTTGAAAGCAGAAGCTTGTGCTCGGATTGGTGCTTGCAAACCATATGATGGCGCTAGTCAGTTGTGAATAGAACTCAACACTTCCATAATATGTTAGTCGAGAGTTTTCTTGAAGGGCTTTATCGATTAGTCGATTTGTCCGAATACCTAACTTTGGGTAGCGCCCCCTGTGAGATATGGGGGATAACCTGCTCGAAGTTGTTCGATGCTTCTGGAATATGTCAACACTAGATTTGGTAGGAACTGCCCTAAAATGAGCCCGGAGACACACAGCTCGGGTTTCGGAGACTTTAGAAAGGTCGGGTATCGTGCACTGGGATGAGCGCGTCCGTGGTCACGGGGAAGAAGCCATCGGGCCCATGTGGAGCTACTCGGTGAGGAGAGCAGCACACGAAACTTCCCGGGACAGCAGATTTCCTACAATATAGGAATCGGCTAAACAATGAGAGACCTATTATGGGGCTCTGGAATGAGGTATTGTTATATAATATGTGGTGTGGTGTGATACAGTAAAGTAGAGTGTACCGGTATTAGAGCACAAACTTGTCTTGAGTGAGCTTTTAACCTGAGTGATCTCCCATGTTGTCACAAATTGTGATCTAGCAAGGAAGATTTCACATGACTAATACTTATTAGTTATAGGTATGTTATGTTTTACTCTATGATGTTACTTGAAGCACTGATATACAGTCGCACCCCGCTATCCCTTCTATTTTCATCGAAGTCTTGGCGCAGCCAAGGGGGGATCACCCAATCAACGCCCTTGTTGCTGTCCTCACGATGGCTTTATGTCTTTAACTCTGGACATTACTTCCTCTCTCTTTCACTCTTCAGACTGCTGGGATAACGGTTTGCAGTAGGGGTGGACTCCTTTAGGCCCTTGTGGTCGACCCCCCCATCATCCCTGTGGGCTTTGTGCCCTCGACACTGCCCTGTCAGACACGAACACGATACTGATAGTTGAGCCCCTTTAGAGTCTGGTTGCCGCGAAGTCTATCACGATCTTCTCTGGCCCCTTTGCTGTCCCAAAGGGCAGGGCATGCCAGAGACCCCGATATTCACGCCCTCCCCTTTGGCCTTTGGGCTAATTTTGGTGTCATGTGTGGTGGCACGGTGGGATTGGTTTGATCCCTGGTCTTGAGGGGGTGCATGCAGCCATTGCAACTGTGTCTCCCTCCTTCCTGATCGGGTTCTTCTTTCCCGGGTGGGTTTCTTATGTAGGGGAGGGCACGCAAGGTGGCTTTTAAGCTGCAGTAGTGATTATTTTTTTGGCGGTCTGGGGTAGCTGTGTCCTGTCACGTTAAGCGCTGAGCTCGGAATGGTTGTCTCCCACCTTGGTTGGTTTTTGGTTCGGATTAACGTTTGTTTTTTCCCTATGGCATGTAATACGTCCCTTGTGGTTTTGTTATAGATTTTCTTTCACTGGGCTGGAGGGGCGGCCAGAGAACGTCGTTGAGGCCCTGGGTGGTTTTTAATTTTGGACTGCGGTTGGTGCAGGTACCGGAGGCCCAGGCACTGGCGGGTAGGCGGGTGAAGGACAGGCGTTAGGTAGGGTGGTGGATTTCATTTATCAGGGGGCCCAGGCCTGGGGGGGGTGTCCCAGAACGCCTCATATACTAGTTAGTTAGTGGTAGGTAGTAAGAATGGAAATTAGTTTGAACCCCGCTATCCTGGATTGCCAAATTTCGTGAATTTCATCCGGGACAACGGGCATCGTCAACAACAGTCTGACTTGGAGAGAATTATTTGAAGAAAATAAAGACTCTACATTGAATACTCTTAACAAGCTTTATCTCAACAAAGATTCTTATGCAGTATTGACTCCCCTGATTTTCCATTTGTAGTAGGCGTACATGTATTATGCTCTTTATCCTCCCCCTCACTACCACTTGTTCCAATATACTCCACCTCAACATTCTAAGTGAGCATGAAGTCAGCATCGTGCTTTTCCCTTCCCGCTAGACATCAGCAAAAATAATACCTTGCATTCTGTGCATTTTGTACGCCAGATGCACAGGACGCCAGAACGATAATTGGGAATCAGGACACAACAATCCTACAATGCAACACACCAGATGCAACTGGGCGCGGTCCTAATACTCAAGACGAACCAGACACAGCACCCAATACTCAGGACACACTAGAGGCAGTACCCAATACTCAGGACACACCAGAGGTGGTGCCCAATACTCAGAACGTATCAGAGGCAGCGCCGAATACTCAGGATGCACAGGACGCTCTACCTAATACTCAGGATGCAACCAGACGCTGGGCCACATCTTCCTAAGATAAGCGAAGGGTCCCCCCTTTACCTGTTTCTGATCTTGGTCACCTGGGTCACAATGATCTTATTCTGTCAAACTATTAAATTTACTACAAGTAGGTTTCTATTGTTCTAATAACCAGGCAAATTCACATTCCAGCCTGGCCTCCTCCCATCGACCCCCCTCTCCGGGACTCTATATCTCCATGAGGAATTGGCACCTGAGGACATGTAACATGTGTACATATTCCGGTAATGGTACACAGGAGCGGGCAGTTCAGGATCTTCTCTGTTTAGTTTGATTTATATTTGATTTGATTTCAGCTTCGCCACTGTCTCTGAGTCAGATAGGCTATGCTTTGGTATTGCTATGTTTAGTTTGCTTTGCTCGAAGTTTATATTTAGGATTCCAGGTGTGGAATGGTCATGTAGCACTGATGGAGGATGAGCTATGACTCTTTGTTCTTGCAGGATTACAGGATTCCTGTGTGTGCGTAGCTACTAGTAATAATCGTTATTGCAGGAACTTGAAGGCTATCGCTCTTTGGTTTTCTATTTAAACCAGTCTCCTTGCTAGCAGGACACAGCAGACTTCGACAGACTCGGACCTTCAGTCTAAGAATACACTTTGTTGAACAGCGATCTCTGAGTCCCTATTTGTCCTTCAACTATTATCTCTTTAACTACTGGTCTCTTGAAGCCGCCCTTAAAACCAGCGCTAGCAGGTCTATCGCCGGTCCTACTGTATTTTCGTTAGACAGGAATAAACCTGTTACAATATGACAGTAGTCTTATTATCAGGAAAGAAATACTCAAGGTCGCAATTTGCAAGTGGAGTATTGGAAGGACATCAGACACAGCTCTGCCTCCTCCTTGTCCAATTGTATGCTTCAGCTCATTGTCATACTCTTTCGCTAATGGAAATTGTTTTAGCATCACCTCTCTTGATTCCAGGAAAACCGCTTCTGAGTCCACTGTTATTCATAGTTTAAGACAGGCTTTCCATAAATGACGTGAATATAGAAGTTCATATGATGAAGGATTCCATCCTTAGTCCTTTCCGAAACATTCAGGTTGAGGTCACCTGTCATCTCATAGAGTGGAGCATTAGGATTTTACTCATTTATCCAATGTAATTTCCTCCTGGCATGCTTGTCTAATTTTGGCTTAAAACTGGGGTGTGGTGGGGGTTGAATGTTTTGGTGGTCTCCCACAACCTCACAATCCTTTGAGCATCAGATCTTGAAACTGTGGCTTCTCTGGCGATTTGGCAGTAATTTTTCCCTTCAGCATGCTTTTCAATAACTGTGATATGCTCAGTTTCTGTAGCTTGCTGTCGTTTTCCTGTCTTCTGATCAATCAGCGTATTGGGTGTGTTGATTGTGTTTGGGTAGGGGTTGGATGCTGAAGAATTTTGCGCACTTGTCTCGTTACCCCCTCCCCGGGGTTGCACTCTGCATGCATTCTGTTATATTTGAGCCCCCTTTTTTTTCCTTATGACGTTAGTTAAGATGGCTCGTGAATCCGATAGCAAAAGCTCTACTTGCGTTTTGGATATCTAGATGTCACTCGCACCATTTACAGTATTTCCGAAAAGCTCTCTTGTCAATTAAATCACTTTTCGGTACTTTTCAATTAAGAAACAAGATTCCCGCTGACCGCTGTGGGCATACGGCCCCCGGCGGACCGGAGCCCTTTAAGAGCGGTGCTGTTAAGAGCATTTCGGTGAATGTGAGAACTTTTTTCCGTTCAAGGCATTTCCTCATTCCAAAGATTAACAGTAGAGCTATAAGTTACAACAATATCGCTTGCCGAAATAGGTGACTTCGTGCGCCGATTAACAAGCCCTCAGCCTTACACATCTCAAAACACCTTTCTTTAACCCGCACATCGAAAGATAGAAAACAAAAAAGGGTCCTATAACAGCTCATGTCGCATCACTTGATCAAGTCAGCCAATACAGCTCGCATCTCTCGTTTCGCTTGCAAATTTGGGAGCGGGGGAAAAAGGAAGTAAGCACATACTCAAGAAGTCTTTTGATTGAATTCTGAAACTCTTCCTTTCCGGTCATTTTGTGAATAGATCCCGCACCCGTATCCTCCCACCCCATTTTGCCAAAACCGGGCTTAAAGAATAGTGGAGCGTTAAGGTATTTCCCCGACTGGGCCATCAGTTTGAACGCCCTGCGTACACGCCTGTAGTCATCGCTCTTCTGCCGTTGAGTTTCGGGGGTCTCCAAGTACGGGGGCAAGTATATATCTATACAATGCAGGACTAAGGCAGCAAGGCCGGATGCTAGTGCCGCGGAGACGGAACTTCCACTTATCAGATCCTGGTCGTCGGTCACTCTTATTTCCTCCCCGGGGATGAGGTAGGCTACTTGGTCAAGGCGAACACCTGTGGATGGATCCCCCCCGTCAGACGTGCATGAGCCAATGGTAATTACGGAGTCGCAGCTGGCGGGATAAATATCCTTGTTGCGGTCGGCCTCTCCTTGGTCGCTTGCTGAGGCAAACATTAGGATATTTTTTTGCTTTGCTTCTTGAATAGCTGTGTCTAGGTTTGTTATAGTTTCAGGCTTCAGTCCGGAGCCTTCGAGAGACCAGCTCATAGATATAACGTCAACGTCTTGCTCAGTTGCCCATTTGATTGCCTGGACCGAGAATTAGTGGAGACCTATTGAGACCTAGCTGGACGACGCTTTACCTTGACCACAGAATCTCCAGAAATCTGCCGCTTTCCATCTAGAGCCACACCTTCATCAAGCCGGGCAATGTACAGGCTTGCGCTAGGGCAAACTTTGCAAATTAGATGTGCCATATCTGTGCCGTGCCCGCCCGAAGCAAAGTAATAATGTTTTGAGTAGTCTTCTCGTCCAGAGTTTTTGCAATATGATACACCGTCGCTGATTCGTTCGCATATCTCCTTGGAGAACCCGAGGACACCATCATCGATTATGGCCACCTTGATCTTCTTTGGCACGAATGCAGGCTCACCTCCTTCGCCGAATTCGGCATTCCGGATGAAGCGAGCAAAACCTTCCATCGCTGACAACCAAGGGGATCTATGCCGGTTAGCAATATGTATATACGAGGCGAGTGGAAACCCGGGAAATTACCTTTCCCCCGAACCGGACAATGGAAGTGGTGCAGATAGGTCAACTCGGCTACCTTGGCGCTTCTCACCTCCCAATATTCTGCAGGTTAGATCAATACCCGGAAGTTGCATCCTCAGCTCCCTCTCAAAGTCGTTCTTGTAGTCGGCGATCCGTTCCCTGGTCTCGTATCCCTCGTTGTTGGTCAGCACTTCAATTATGGACACCCTGAGGCTGCGGCTACCATACTAGATTGATAGAAACATCCACCTTTTCTAACTATACCGAAGATAAGAGTCAGTAAAAGTGCATAAACTATGTCGATATGGAAAAGGAGCATCTAACCATTTCCAAGATTCTTAGACCGGAAGTGCTGCACCAGCTTTGTAGTACGGCCCGGTTCCCACTAGAGTATAAATGCAATACTCTAACCTTTGGTGCGGCTGCGAGAATGGTATAGCTACACAGATCCAGCTTACGCCAATCCCATATCTCAACATCAAAGTTTTTCAGGCAATTCTCAATAACCTGATCGCTGTGCGGAATGCCAGCCCGATCTTCTACCACAATCTTAAGTATTTTTTTCACTTTATGGTATCTTATCCAATCGAACAGCCTCGAGATCTCTGGTTCCCCCATCATCCCCGTGGATCTGCCCTGTCCTGGCCCTGTCGGTCCCTTACTCAGAGGCTGGGCTGGTAACTTTGGCAGCCGGATGTATCGTAGAATCTCCTCATACTTCAGGAATGTCAACATCTGTAGATGTTCGACAATTCCTCCCTTAATCGTACTTGTATCAATTTCGCTGAGGTCGAAATGAATCTCAGGTTCTGTATCCTGATCAGCGCAAGTCCATCCCCAAGAGGTAGTAACAATGTCCCACTAACGTGATCTGCTTGTAAAGAGAGCCTTTTTTATCATATCCGGGCGATCGTAAAAATAATGCATGGACCAATATTTTAAGCTCATACAAACTTTCTTTTGCTCCTCTGCATTCTCCACACCCCCCTCCGCAACTGGTTTTATGATTGCCGGACCGGTTGGTTTAGTGTCCACCTGTTTGAGTGTTGCCTGGCGGTAGAGGTAGGGAGACAAATTCTGCTTGTTATAATGATGTAATGAGTCCTTACAGATGTGGATGAGACGTTTTACAAGGCTCGCCTGCTCTTTCAGGTCTTCTTTCGAAGATTTGTACCTGACTGCAATATGAAGCGGCGTGTTGCCATCACCGTCGGGCTTTTGGAACGGCCTCTCGTCTAGCTCTTTAGTTCCAGGGTGGGCCTCCTTGTATTTATCTAGTACAAATGGGACAACTCTCGGAACTTTCTCTATCAATATGTGCAGAAAGGTTCCTCCTTGCAGCAGTTTCAAGATACAACTTGCCGACGCAGACTCGACCATTTCTTCCGTATATTCAGCATGAAACTCCACCCTTCTAATTGCTATTTCGATTGCTGTTTCTCCGTTGTTGTTCGGATGCGATAACAGGGCAGGGCAGTTTCGAATGAGGTAGAGCATTAGTAATTTCCGGTACCTCTTCTTTGTGGCGCGCTTGGTTGAATTTCCGGAAGGTCCGTTGTTCATCATCGTATGTAGAAGTGTGTTTTGATCTTTATCTGCATGCCTGAGGTACTCGCCCCATTTAGATTCGAAACGCTCACGACCGGCGGCATCCTCCAAATCCCTAAAGTTTCCTTGATCGACTTCCTCTAAGATATCATCGTGTTTAGCAGAAATCGCATCTTCTTCGCCCAGGTCGTCCTCGTTTGTGAACTCCGGAGGCAGTTTTTTAGCAGGTAGCAGTACTGGTGAACGCATTTTGACTATGGAGCGAATGCCTTGCGACAGAGGGAGGAAATCGCAAGTTCAAAAGCCTGATACGGTCAAAGTTCGTGGGGCTATAATTTTCCCCTCTACCGATGTACCCAAGTGCTAGAGCGTACGTGTAGCTTGTTGGCTTTTAAGCTGGGATGTAAAAACTTAAGTCAGATACCCACGGTTAGCCCACACAAGCCCCACACTTATGAGCAAAGCATTTCGACCTACCGGACAAACGCGGAGGGAAAATGAATTCTAACATATCAGCTTCTGAAATACAAAATGCGTCTCTAGGCTTCACCTAATCAATCACAAGCACGCAGAAGCTGTCCCACCCTAGCCTTGCCATTAAACCCACATTGCGCATGGATGAGAGACAATTGTCCCCACTTTGTTGGTAAAATCAGCCATAGTGGGGCGCTACACACTATCTAAGATTTTTAGGAGGGGTACAGTGTCTAGGATCATGCTTTTTGCCCAATTACCAAGCCTTTCCCCCGGACTCCCAGCATTGCTACCACCGCTCGAGTACCGTACGAGTACTGTAAAATCTCGTGAAATACGCTATCTCCACCAGCCCTCTAGCTCCCAGGCCCAGAGACAAAGGCTTCAGAGAAGCATGACCACTTCCCCGACACAGTACAAGATCAGCCCTCAGAACTCGTTGGATCTTATTAGCCAGAACTAGCAATTCAGTTAACTTGTTGAGTTGGGGCTACCCTAGGCTGGCACTGATTCCCACCGACAATTCTATATCAGGCTTTGACAGGTAGTTTCTATCACACGGTATCATAGCTTGAAAACGGAGAGTAAATGTATAGAGAGTTTTTGGGCGCGCCAAGCGTTGCCCAGATAGGAAAGGGGGGACAGCTCTGGAGAGAAATAGGGTAGGCAAGAGAAACACCCCTTCAGCCTCAGCACTTGTGCGGGACAAAAGGCACCCCACGTCGTCTATGGCGGGGTAAATTATTTTTAGGCGGGAGCCGAGCAAGGATAGTACTCGAGTATTTGGTGGGCAAAAATCAGCGGGGTTAGGGTTATGAAATTACAAGCAATCGATCCCTGTTCGTCACCCGCTTGGTTTCGCCGTAGGAATGGTGGAGGATGCACTCGAGCGGATGATACGGTACTTGTGCTGTATCATAAAATACCGTAAAAATCAGAATACCGGTAGTAGTAATTAAGAGAAACCCTAGGACACCCGGGATTTCCCGCTCGGGATTAAGGGGAGAGGATGATCTTTTGGCCCTGCGCTAAGGCAAATATAAGGAACGTCCTCGCGCCATTCTCAGTCCTGTGGTAAGTATCATGCAAGTATTATCTTAACCTCAGAGCAGCATGATGTTCACGATATCGGGGGTTAAGCCCCCATGGCTGGAGAAGGGCGGGATTCGCCCCACTTTTTTTCCCGGAAACAAAAGTGCCACGGTTGGGCATTTTTCTGGTTGCAAATCCGTGCACTCCGCAAATTCCGGCCAATGAAAGCTGGTGCCGCCTCCCCCACTCTCAGCCCCGATCACTTTTGTCTGATTTCATCGATGCCTCAACAATAAATACCTCGTAACCCAAGACACCCAGAATCTTTCAAACCTCGATTTGTTCACAAACAAGCAATTAAAATATTTGTTTTTGTGCCGCCGCGAGCGGGGAAATCCAGTTGGCGATAAGGAAGCACCCCGCGCTTAACCCCTGCCCCTCTGCATACAGGCACAAGTTCTCAGGAGAAAGAGGATCGGACAATTTGAGCTCGAATTTCGTATGGGCTCCCAGATACTAGAATTTCATCAGGCCATACGGTATTTACAAGGTCATGTACCAACCCAACAGCGCCCAATCCCGGGATAAGTGCATCTATTCCCTATCAGAATTAATATCCAAATACAAACTCCAAGACCAAGGTTGTAGCTTCTGCTCTGAATACATTTCTCCTCATCCGAGTCCTAAGCCCCTTGAAGTGTGCCTAGCCAGCACATTTATAACCTGTGGAAATCTTTCCAACTCCCCTTTTCATCGAAAGATAGTAGTGACAATTTGTTCGAGGGCGAGCTCCAACCTGACTCTGTATGCAGAAATTACCGTATGTCAGCAATGGTTTGCCCTGTATAATTACCCGAAAACGGGTTGACTCTTCCAAGATAATAGTGTAAATACCCTAACTTTGTTGAGCTCCGAGGGCCTCTACAGACATGATACTCTCTAAATTGTACTTGGAGAGGTGGTCCAAATCGATTTCGGGAAGGGGATATTCTCCCTGTGGTTCTAGTGAAGGATCAAAGAGTATTGGATCATCGACAGGGGTCTTCCCTGTCCAAGTCTCAAAAGTATTCCTAATACTGTATGCTAAGTCGGCCTCTGCCGTGATCTGGATAGTGGCCTGAAATTCGGCATCTGAGTTGCGCTTGAGTAGTATCCCCGCCCGGAAAAAAGAAGGTATTCCATCCGATTGACTGCGATTCTCACTCAAGACCCATCGCGCTGTATCTTTACCCCCATAATTTCGCAATTCTAGTCTCGTAGAGCCCACCAATGTCGTTTGATGTTTTCTCTCCTTCACCTTGCTCAAGCTCCAACCTAGGCCGACATTCGCCCCCCCGACCCCGCCGACTCCTACATTCGCTCCGATGTTTGTCGAGATAGTCTTTTCTTCGCTGGTCACAGTCGGATTCAGGCAAAAGCGCCCGTATGGTGTGATAGAAGCTACCACCGGTCCTTCTTTGCTGTTGTCTGAGCTCGAGAGCTGCAATGTTATGACAGCCTGGCGGAAGCGACGGTCACTTTTGTAGCTTAGGAAATGAAACTCAACAACAAGCAATGTTGCCGCCGATACGGAGCCTGGGCCGTACCTCCCATGGACGACCCGTACTAAGTCCCCTTGAACTACGAGCTCACTACCCCGATCCAGCATGTTGGATCGTTGGCGTTCGTTGCCATTGGCATTTTTCGTGCGATAGGCTGAGCCCTCATCCCCAGCTGGAGTGAGACCGATAAGAAACTGTGTGGAGGATTCCATAATGATGGCGGGACTCTGGTTGTTGGTATTACTATAAAGAAAATCGTAGGGTAGAATGCAGGGGCGCTATATTTCCTGAAAGAGCTTGATCTTTGCACAATCAGCTCTCTTCCGAACAGTTTAATCTCTCCTTAGAATGTCAACTTTACCTGCAAAGTATTGGTTGATGGATTTGCTAACTAGAGCGCTAGTCACAATATCTGACGGAGACAGAAGGGACAGCGACTATGATAAAAGGGGTGGGGTAGGCGTGGGTTCTTAGGAGAGTCCTCTTTATCTGTTAAACTCGTGGACTCTGTTCGGTTGGTATTGTGTTCAGGCGCAGGAGATACATATGTTCTAATTTTGGTGTACTGTACTAGTACCGGTTTGTCATATTGGTAAAGGAAGAGTAAGTAATCATCTCATGCAGGGAAACCAGATGCCAGGTAATTAATCCAAGTCGAATTATCGGCTGGAAGGAGGGGTTGAACCCTTGTGTCCAGAAACTTGCACCCATTCAGCATAGACAAATGAGGGATTTCGAGTGTCCTAGAAGTGAAACATTAGAAACTGCTCAGGTGGCACTGGTACAACTTCTGCGCCTTTCTTTTGTCGATTAACTGCGCGTGATATTCCACTTCCTCTGGCAGGGTAAGCAGATAAAGAAAGCTATGATGGGTTGTTTCTGGTGCTCAACGAGGCATGTTGATTGCCGGAGATTAAATCCAAACACCAAAGAAAAGAAATTCCATGAAAACTTTATAGGATTTTTTATTTACCAGAAGGGGTATCTACAGCTGTTTGGCCAATATGACAGTGTTCACAGATTAGCTCTCTCGCCAAGTATCATTCAAGATCGTATGCAAAAGCTAAGTGCGGAGGAGTCGAGAGGTCAAGACAACCAGAAGTTAAAATGCACTTGTCTAGGCTGGTTGTGGCGCGCTTTCCGGCTCTTTGGATAGCCGATGGACTAGTACGAGTACAACTTGTACAAGTAGGCCTCGCAAAACACCCATCCATATATCTAGCCCAGTTCAGGAACCGCCCATCACCCAAGGGTTTCAATTTATTGCACGATCTGGGTTTGTGACGATATCTGGGTTGTTGAGGTATCAGATATCGCATTTAGTGAGGAGAGCCGTCAAGGCACCCATGCGTTCAAACAAGAGTTTATCCTAGTTTTGTCTCAAAATCGCAATAAAAGCCCACAGGCTAACTGTTTATGGGTAGGACTAGGCTTTCCAAGGGTCAGATTTCGACGCAATTCTAAGTTCCAGCTCAGCCGCTTATTTCAACGCAAAAGTGTCTGCCTGCTCTAGCTGATGCGGCAGTGTAGCTTGATTTTTCATGAGCGAGCACTTTATCTCCTGGGCTGGCAAAACATTGAAAATTTCGTGCCACCCCTGCCAGTCTCTGAGACAGCGGTTAATAAGCAACTTTTTGTTAATGACTAAAGTTTTGCAGATGTGTAGACTTCAGAACACAACC